>ERZ746981.198-NODE-198-length-42989-cov-12.303179_pt1 | contig 42989 bp, 24 predicted proteins | sample MGYA00374948_ERZ746981 | MGnify/ENA primary metagenome ERZ746981 (study PRJEB28757, sample SAMN06711160) | food metagenome | host: microorganism | place: China:Harbin | collected 2017-01-30 | study: EMG produced TPA metagenomics assembly of the Analysis of...
TCATTATACATACTCTTTATTATATACTACAATAAATATCGAAATACTATATAAATCTGGTAACACTAACTTTAACAATAGATACCTTACATTTGTCCACTTGGTGGAGTTATATGCATGAGATTCAGGAATAAACCCTGAATTATATTTTGTAGTTTTAAATAAACAATTGACAAATGGTTCAAAAGTTAGTTATTAACTTTTTTTTAACAATTTCAAAAATCAGATTGGTATCAAACATCGATCTAATCTATGATTTTGAATCAAAAACAAGTTTTCTTTTAAACAACATTTGGTTTCCTAACGAAAAATATGTACATAATTATGGTTATTATTTACTTATGGAAAATATCTCAAAAGCAGCAGAAACCCCACTTTCATACCAAATTGTATCTGAAACATCTGATTTATAGTGGAGGACATACAACTTTGTAAAACAACCTTTGCCGCAATAAAATATTAAGCCAAAGCATGTTCCACATACTTAATTGTTATAACAGAGGTATAAGTACCGATGTTTGAAGGGATTGAGTGAAAATATATATATATATATATGTGCAGATAGAGCTAATAATTTATATCTTAAACACCAATTCGCTATTTCATTTTAGCACCAATAAAGCAGTCGCACTGAAACTAATTATAGTAATGGACGTTTTAAAAAATATTAACAACAGAAAGAAACCAATCAGTACATTCATAATATCAAATTAAACCAGGCACATAAATAATTTAAGGTGCTCCATTAGATCTTCATTGAAGAGTTCAAAATTCAAACATAGCAGAGTAAAATGGCATCGCAGTATCAAAATAAGTATTACAGTTTGAAGCGGAAATAAGCCTGATAAGATTAGTAGGGCAAGAACTGAAATATATTTTGCATGATGCGTTTGATAAATCTTTTTGTAAAAAGAGCTTCTCGAAGAATACCTACCCATTACATTACATATACTGCTTGAGAGAATTCATAGTATTCGTGGATAAAAAAAATTAAGTACAAGACGATTAAGACTATTTGTGCAATTAAAAAAAATTGGATAGGAATGGAGTACTTTCTTCATACGGTAACCGCTTGAAGCTTATCGTCGTACTGAGATAAAAACCAAAATAATAAATTCTTTTAACGAGGCTTAGTTTGCCAGGCTGCGGTAGCAAACATGCTTATAATAAACGTTGCTATTTATTTACCCGTTAACATTCCCCGCGAATATCCCTGCAGCATCGCAATCACATCGCGTTACTCTTCAAGTATCATTTTGAGTAAGCACTATTGTTGATTCAAGACAATGTTATAATAAGACTGGTGCTTTTCTCTAGCGTTACGATAAAAATACCTTAAACTTTTTAATTTATAATTGCATTATCACTAAAGGCCACCCTTTCCCAAACAAATTGCTTAACGTTTCCACCATACTTAAAATCACTCATATGTTGTATATGATCATAACTTGCACGTTTCGAGATGATTAACTCTGGATTGTTTATATATGTCCATCTTAATATTTACTAAAAATTCTTTGTATTTTTCACTTTTTGGTGGATGCCGTATTTATTTGTGTTGATCTTTCAAATTTTTTTCAATCACTCGATCTCAAAGGAAAGATCTCTATGAATACTAAACAAATATCGTTTCCGTCACAGTACTATTATTTCCGCTTAAATTGAGCTTTTCTTTGTAGAATCTTCACAAATATAACACAGAGGTTGGAATCCTTTCACAGCAGTGTTCTGTTTCATATCACCACCAACAGGTAATCATTATCTTTCTCTCTATTTCATACCTCACTGCCATTTTTGCTCCATCATGAAACTTGAAATATCGCTGCTAAAAATACTCCTAATTGCAGCACTTCCTATACTAGCTGAAGCATTTATACCAATATTTCCAACATTCATTGAAGAGGACAAGAAATTCACCGTTTCTTCAAAACAGAAGGCTCCATCATCTTTCAAGGCTATAGATAGATCTAATGCACAAACCAGTTCCAAAAAAAAAACTTCATCTAGGAAGGAAAATTTATCATCCTCTAATGATTCACAGTCAATTTTTATAGGGGATGGGATTTCATATCTTTATAGTGACGAAACAAATGAAGCTTTTTATGTGAATGCAGAAATAGGATCCTCTGCATACCCGTTGCTTCTCGATACCGGCAGTCCCTATTTATGGATTTATGGATCTAACTGTACAGATGCTGCGTGTACAGGGAAGACATTGTACGTTGCAAGCGAAGCTTCCAGATCAAATCAAGGAACATTTGACCTAAATTATAACGAAGGGAATGCATCTGGTACTATAAATTCGGATAATGTTACCGTGGCTGGTATCAAGGCCAATAATTTTTCGTTTGGTGTGGCTACAGACGTTCCTGATATTTTTCAATCTTACAACTTCAGCGGTGTGTTGGGTTTGTCTGCGAATGGCACATCAAAGGTACAGCTAGAAAATATAGTAGAGTTTTTTGAATCTCAAAAGAGCATATCACAGAATAAGTTTGCATTGTGTATGAAGAAGTACAATACGTCCACTGATGAAAATAACGCTGGCATTTTTGTCATTGGAAAAACTCATACAGAACTTTACGAGGATCCACTATACACTGTACCAACAATTAAAGAATCATCTAATCACTGGGAAGTTGTAATAGACAGCATATACATCGACGCGTTTAAAGCAACCTTTGATTCGATGTCAATCAACAATACTAGGAGCAGAACATCAAGAATTGGACTTATTGATTCGGGAACCACTTCTATAATTCTAACACCCAAAGATGCGGTCACTTTGCACTCATATTTTACAAATTCAGTCTCTGATGGAACACAGTATGCTATTTACTGCAATTCGACAATAAACATTGACCTAGAAATTGGAGGCCATAATTGGACCATCAGCCCCGAAGAATATTTAGGAGAATCATATGCAGAGGATTCAGGCCTCTATGGATATTGTGTTAGCAATTTCCAGGGATCAGATGTGACAGAAGATGGTGCATGGATTTTGGGTAACCTTTTTCTCAGCCATTATTACGTTGAGTTTAATTATGCGAGCTCCGAAATCGGATTTGCAGAGAGAAATGACAATATTGAAATAGAAAAATCATCCTCCACTCCAAATGTGAACGCCGAATCTGTTTCGGTCAGCAGTCCTTCTGGAACGTATCATTCGACTTCAACTACTTCAACGCTTTCATCCAATGCTTCATACTCAACTTTTAGCACAAAAGGTTCCAATAGTTCGAGTCTAACAAACAGCACTAGAGGATGCTCAACCAAACTTGAAACAACTTCAAAAAGTAGTTCAGTTTCAAAAGCAGGAGCTGCAATTGGCGACAATTCATTTACCACTTGTTGTTCGCTGCTTGCCCTAGCACAACTTCTTTTAAGTGCCTGTTTCCTTCTATAATATTGTACGATCTTTTAGACTCCTTCGTTTATGTCTATGAATTTACGTTTTGAGTTATTCTTCGATTTTATCTTTGTGTACTTTCCCTACCGAATCTTGTATAAACTCGTTCGATTTTATCGCTTGTGTGCACAATGCAAATATTCAATTTTTCTTGTAAGAGGAATTAAGCTATGCTAGTCAATATGAAACAAAATATCTTAAACTTACATCTAAAAAAGAATGCAACTTTTGATCATATGTTACACAATTTGAATAATATGGCTCACATATTAGCCTGGTACATGTCAAAGAATGAGCAAGAAATATTAAACGGTAGAAAACAAAGATATATGTATGCATAGAAATGATAAACCAAAGCTGAATCAAGAAAAAAACACGAAATGAATGTTAAAAATGCTTGTTAGCGTGGAAGTAAAGAATACAGAATCAGTTATCATTATACTTTCCAAAACGACGTTTCTTCCTTTCCATCTGTGAAATTTTTTGAAGATCCTCTTGACTTGGTTCGTAGATATGCCATATAGTATAATGGGGAAGACCTGCAATTTTGAAGCCCATTTGCTTGGACATTTTACCAAACGCTTCAGTTTCTGCATGATTTAGGAATGTGAAAGCAGGGAAGTTTGCGCCTCTCCTAAAAACCTCAGCCTTTGCCAGTATCGAAACACCTCCAACACCGTCAAGACTCACAATTTCATTTGGATTTCCATTCGGATCCCTGATGTATGCCAAATGGGCTCTCCAGGTCGGATATTCAGCATACCCTTCTACAATAACATCATCTTCATCAAGAGTTTTCGCAAGCTTAAGTGCCTCATCCGATTCAATCCACGAATTCAAGTCGTAAGGCTGCTCGTTACCCAAAAATGTTGGAAGTGGCCTCCAAACATTTGGAATCATAATATCAAAGTTTTTGGCAAACTTCATCATAAACTGTAGAACATCGCCGGGACATAACTCAATATCCACATCTCTCCAATAAACCCACGAGTGATATGGGCGCAATGCCGCGCTTAAAAGCCAATTTCTCGACCGGCCCATCAACTTTCGACGAATACCTTGTATTTTCACATCATGCCTATCGCTGAAACCCTGTCCTATAGATTGACCAAAGTCTTTCTGATAGATTTCAATATTATGGAACGGCTTGGTGTAACCTTCATGGTATGGGGGCGAGAACGCATTTTTCACTTTCTTTATATAATCTTCCGGCATGTATCGCATATACAGATCTGTTGTACCATAGAATCCTTTAGACGTGACCTTATTGTCATGCTCCTCAAGCATTGGAAGTAGTTCTTTTTCTTGAAGTGCGATCGAATACTTATACAACATTTCCAACGTCCGGTCCCCCTTGGTGCAGTCACTAACGAGAAACGCTACATCAATGAGCGAATGATCGTATGTCATGTTCATCATATTCCGGAACATCAAAGGAAGCATGTTTTCACAGTTTCTAAGTGGAATCAATAGAAGAACACGTTGTTCATTCTGTTCGGCCTTTATTTTGCCTTGGGACTTGCCCAAATCATATATATGAACTGAATCAGGCAAATCATCTTCATTTTTCGGTAGATCGGACATCTCATTACCATTTTTCAACTGAACCCCCGCATTATGGTTATTATTTATCAAAACTTGAGTAGATTTCTGCCCCATATTTTCCCCAAACGTCACAGAGTCAGCCTTGGATTTGCTTCCCGCCGGATCAGCTTCTGAAGAAGAAAAATACTTTCCTCCTAATATAATGTACACGAATAATATGATCGCACATAAGATCGGCCCTATTTTCCTCCATTTGGACTGCTTGAAATTGGATTTTTTAGGCTTTAAGTCACCATAATCACTATAAGAAATGGAGTGTGCTGATGTTAGTAAAAAAAGAGGCTCAAAATGCGAATCTCTCTATAAAAGGTGCCTGAACTTACATTGGTAGTCTGGGCTTCGATCTGAAGCTCCATATGAAATGCTGCATAATAAGATATGTAATTCTATAGGACTTCAGACACGATACTGATCAAACTGTTCTGATGAGAAGAAAATTCAAAAATATGTTAGCGTTTAGATCAAGAGTCCCACTTAGGCTGCGAAAAGATGAAAGGAATACAACTGTGGGCAGCTAATGAAGAAATAGAAGCCAATAAAAGAACGAACACAGTCTTGAAACTTCAACAACATAAAACTACTCACATCAAAAAAGGAAGAATAAAAGTAAAATACGCAAGGTGGATAGATAGATCTGAACGTTATTCCTAAACAGAAAAGAATACTTATTTTTCGGCAGGTACGTTCTTCCTTACTTCTTATTTTATTTTTTTAGAACCTATTTTAGGAGTAGACAAAATACAAGTACGATAAAAAAATTTGAGCGGTCTTAAAATGGCGAGCATCTCGGTGAAAAAAAAAAAAAAGAAAGCCATGAACATGTACAATGATAATAAAAATGAATAGAAATGAAAAGGGAGATGCATACTACTGAAAGAAACCAAGGAGAGAAATAAGCAATACGTAAAAGATCATAAACATTGATTTTAGCTTTCGTTATTTTTCTTTACATTTTTATCGGCCACTCTTTGGTAGAATGGTATATTAAATAGTAGTATATATAAATTTGAGAAGGTTAATCATGGTTGTACATCTCTTTTAATACAGGGGAAAAGGTAAAGACCGGCAGATCTGGTAGGTGAAGAAGTATTGCTTATGGAAGCAAACAAAAAAAAGCAAAATGAAAAATATATACACGAGTAATATAATATTTAAATTAGATAGGTATTATTAGACGCCGAGAAATAAGAGAGGTAGGAATTAAAACAATACATAAATTTCCGACGCTACGTACGCGGTTGAGAACCACAACTGGGAAAGAACAAAGAAGAATGAGAGGGTAAAGTTAGAGAATTCCTAAACAATCGAACTCTGAACGAATATATGAGAATCCTCGGAACAAAAAATAACAAAAAAAAGAATATGACGAAAGTCCAGGTAACTCATAAACTTTGCCTTATCATTAATTAACCTTACAATAAAGGTCCCAAATTGTGGATCACAGTATGGTATAAGAAGTATGCTTGCGCTTTGTATTTGACTTGTAGCTCACCCTGAATTAATTGCTTCGATGTGTACGAAATCCATACAATGTTTTGCTGTCTAGCGTTTTTATTATTGCTCTTTTTTTGCTCGATTCGACACACGTGCAAATCGGCACCCGCGGCAAGCAAGAAGTAGGGCTATTTTAAATTACACAGCATTCGAAACAATACAGAACACTGCTGCAGACATAAAAAAAGCATTTAATTTCATACAACGGAGGACGATTGAACACACACCATATTACGTTTATCATGAATGTATTGCAGCCATCAAAAATGGAATAGAAATGAAATTATTAGTTGGGAGAAAGTAAGCTCGCAAAAAAAAAAGACAGAATGCAAAATGTTTTATTGATGGTGATGCGACAATACTAAATGCATAGGGATAGCTGGGATAACGAAAATTGTCAAGGGCAGACGCTGAAAAGCAATATTTAACATTGGCACACTTCACTTAAATCATTGAATCCCGGTCTGAACCATTTTCTTTTTAAAACTTCCCAAACGGCTTTTGCCAATTTCTTTGACCTGGCACCCCATTGACTTTTAGCCTCGATATAAACCTTTAATTTAGGCTCTGTTCCAGAACCACGGGCGGTGAACCTGACCCTTTCGTTCTCATTGGCACCTTGAAGTGTGCATGTAATCATTTGAGAAGACGGATCAATTGGAAGAACCGGTTGATGGTCCTTAGTACTTGAATCAAAGCCCACAGTAAGATCTCTCCAAGAAAGAACGGCATAATCTCCAATACGTCTTGGATACTGATCAAAAGCACTCTGCCTGATCGTTTCATCGAAGATCTTTGGAATTATAGATTTGTCTGTTGTTCTGTAGTAACCATTACAAGAACTGTAAAAGCCAAACTTCTTATAGCCTTGATTCAAGACGGAAGATATGCTTAACTCCTTATTTCTTAGCTCCTGATACATTTGCAAGAAAACAGCCAATGCAGAAATACCGTCCTTATCATGGGAAACAGAAAACATAAATCCGATGGCCTCCTCAAATCCAAAAGGAACACTAAAACCCTCTTTCTCCAAGTCTATGGCCTTATTTCCGATCCACTTGAAGCCAGTCAAAGTTTCCTCATGGTGGAATCCCATTTTCTCCGCCACAGAAGCAATCATTTGGGATGACACAGTTGAATTCACCATGTACACTTTATCAAGCTCATCCTTTGAATACTTCTTGGCGATGTAATAGGCAAAGAGGAAGCCAATCTCATTCCCTGTGAGTTGTTTCCATACACCTCTTTCCTTGACCGCCACAGAAAATCTGTCTGCATCAGGGTCATTAGCAACCACCAACGAAATTCCGGCCTTTTCAGCGGTAGATATGGCTAAGTCTAGAGCACCTTTCTCTTCCGGGTTAGGAAAAGACACTGTTGGAAAATCTGGATCGGGATTCTTTTGCTCTGGAACCACAACTAAAAGTGGCTTCTTTCCATCATTATGATCCACTCCAGCTGAAGCCTTTTCGACAGATTGTTGAGGATCTAGCTCTCCATTCTTTATGCTCGTCTCCTCGACAGCTGTTTCACCTTCATCACTTTTGGTTCCATCAGCAGCTGTTTCACACTCATCTTTTGATGCCTCATTGGTCTCAGCAGATTCTTCAATTCCATAATCATACTCATCTCCAAGTTGAGCAGCAATACGAGCAGCAAATTCATATCCAACACCATGCATTGGTGTGTAGACAGCCTGAAAGCCAGAAACAGGACCTGTGATAAGCTTCTCCTTTATTGCTTGAATATAGGACTCTACAACCTCCACCTTGCAGTATTGAAGCTCTTCTTCATGCTCCTTAAATACAGACTCCGTATCCCACTTCTCATCCGTAAAGAATGGTTTCAAATTATGTATTATCGACTTCTGTATGCCCTTGTCATGTGGTGGGATTATTTGACATCCATTCTTCCAGTACACCTTGTATCCATTATCATCCTTTGGATTATGCGAAGAGGTAATCATAACACCGGCAGAAGCCTTAAAATGATCAACTGAGAATGGAACAACAGGTGTAGCAATCACGCCAGGACCAAGATAATACACTTTAAAGCCATAATGAAGAAAGGCTGCCGCAGTGAGATCCGCATACCTTTCGGAATGATACCTGTGGTCGTGCCCAATCACAACAGACAAGTCTTCATCTTTTCCGGCGCTTAAATCCAAAATGTACTTGGCTAAGCCCTGAGAAGCTTGAAGAATGGTAACATCATTTATGCGACTAAATCCTGCCTCCATTCGGGACCGTAAACCAGCTGTACCAAAAACAATCCTATTGGACAGTCTTTTATCAAGCTCCTCGTATTTTTGATCATCCACAAGCTTTTGAATTTCAGCTCTAGTGACCGGATCTACATCCACTCCAAGCCAGTCTTTTGCAAGTTTAAGCAACTTCTTATTCTCCAACATCTTCACTATCTAAACGAGTCTAATAGCACGCTTCTACATGAAAATTATAAAACTGCAGAGATAAACTGGAGTGCACCCTACCCAGATCAGTCGTAGCTGGAGAATTGGAGACAAAAATTTACCGCCTTTATCCAAATAGGAAACAACCACAGGTCCTAATCCACCAATTTTTTTTCTTGCACCTGCCGAGAAGAGCCATATGGAAAAAAATCGAAAAAAAAAAACAGTTAAGTGGAATTCATCTGAGTAGTATGGAATGCTGTATATCTGAAGAAAAACAACAAGAAAATAATATCATATTACTATAAGACCTAAGAAAGGATTTTAAGTTTGATACATGCAACACTTGAAGAGCATTTCATAGTTCCTTTAAAAAATAAAATAAACGTCTTGCGGTAAGATACCCCGAAGCGATAAAAATTAAACATATGGCTACAAGTAAAGGGTGTGTCGTTCTCCGCAGATTGGAATGTTCAAGCGCAAAAAATAGACGATTGACGCGACAATATCATGGGTAAAAAGTTTAAGACCATCGTATTTCATAACATTTCCTAAAGTAGCTAAAATGATGAGACGGGAAAAATATACACGTAAACAATTAATATGAAACGGGAAAAACGCCTAAATTAAGACAATGAAAATTTAAAATTTCAAAAAAATGATCAAAAAAAATTTAGAAGGAAAAAAAAGTGATACCAGCCAACTCGTTGCTACATTGATCTACATTATTTAGAAATATGCTCATTTAAGCTCCGCCAATATATATACACACTGATGTGGATTTGAGGTTAAAATTTTTGAATACAAAGGAAAACAACAATTACATTCAACAAACGGATAAACTCAAATTTAGCAATCCTGAATATAGTGTTGGTGTATTGAACATAAACTGACATTTTTGGTGCGGTTTCCAATCAAACGAAGATTACGAGTGTTCCGAGCCGTCACTGGATCATAGAACTTTTGGTAGATTTTTAGTATGAATATAACGAAGACCGTAAAATTCTGAAACACATGTGATCCATTGGATCTCATATTACTCCGATATTTCTGGATGAAAAAAATGCATATTGTAATGTGACACACAAATTAAGAAAATTACAACGGAAAATAGGAATGGAAAATGAGCCAAGAATACCGCTTTATCCATGAAAGCGGGATAGGCTTTGCTTTATTATTCCATTCAACGGGTAGACAGCAATCACACGTAAGAAAAGAATGGGACTGGGGGTTTCAAAACTCGGGATTATTCATTTGGAAAGAGAAAAAAAGAGGAAGAAAGAAAATACAAAAAAAAAATAAGAATAAAAAAAAACTTCCCAATCGATAATAATAGAATGCATAAAACAAAATACCCATTGAAGTAACCGGGGATAGTGCTTGCAAATTAGGTGCAGGACAGTGAGAATGAAAAAAAAAAGGGTTAGAGGGGGGAAATTTTGACCAGAGAACAGAAATCAAGCAGCCGATTTCGACAAAGTTTTGGGAGCATGGGCAACGATATCCAATTGCTAAAGGCTTTTTACTTATTCATAGATTCATTCCTATTTCTTTACTTTAATTTGTTTAAAGTAATACACTCTTTTTTGAAGATTCAAGTTCATTGCTTGACTGATTGGGATTGATTCAAAAGGATCAGAGTAAAGTAAGGAGTCTGGAAAGGCGGACAGTCAAATCAAACTTTCTCTAAATTGATCGAACAAAATAAGAAATCAAGCACCTTTGGCGGTTGCTATAACGTTAGTATTTTGACATATTCTCACCATCTACATCATTCGGCAAAACTCAAGTCCATAATTGCAGTCAATTGACTATATCACTCATTTGCTTCACATCACACTCTTTCACATTTGGACCCGAACCAACTCATTTTTTACCTCAAGTCGCAAATACAATAAACACTACAACTGCAACATGCGATCTACTCCCGTGAAGAGAAGACGTGGAAGACCAAGCAAGCATAGGGAAAATCGGGTTGGAGAATCAACCTTACCAATAGAAATCACAAGCCCACTAAATGCATCCAATAACTCTGCTGCTGTGGTCAGACAGGGTGTTTGTTCCAGTCCCGTGATGAAGTTAAAATCACCTAAGCGGAAAAGACGGACACAATCTAATTCCTCGTCGAATAACTCGTCCAAAGCCTCAACACCAAAGAATGCTAAAAGTGCCACGTTATCTTTTGGCCTGCCCCTCGTTTCGATAACTGAGGGTGCCCCTGCAAATTCTGCCGGCCAGCCGGCCCGCGAAACGGGAGCCCCGGTGTCCCCAACGCCAAATCCGCGCGGCACTTTACCCGGAGAAAAATTCGCGATCCCGCCACCAAAATTTATTCCCCAGGCAACTTTACTGCGCGGTGGCCCCGGTGGCCCCGGTGGTGCATCGGTGGCTACCACGGGTGCGTTGGACAGCTATTATAATAAAACACCCCAACGGTCCACGATAGTGTCATCTAGAAATATTCGCTCTTCTCCATTATCTACAATGTCAGGCTCAGAAAGGTCGACTCCTCTAAGAACGTCTCCTGTCAAGTATCTTGCATCTTCTCCATTAAGAACATCTCCTCTGTCCAATTATGAAATTGCAAAGGCCAAAGCAAATGTGGTCCAGCTTGGAACCTCCGCTCTCACTTATGGCTCATTGCTAGAGCTTTCAGCTCCATCTTTATCGGGCTTACCTTCACTTACTGTTCCCTCAGCTTTGAACGCACCACCACTTTCTTCCACTTCTACCTCAAACGTGAATCCGTCTCTACTTCAGTCTTCACCAATGGCTCACGTTTCTGCCAGGGAACATGCTCAAACTGCATCAAGTCCTCTTCAGAATACACGTAAAGTTCCATCAACTCCGAAGACAACAAAGTTTTCCGCCATACTTAACTCTTCACCTATGTATACCCACTGGTATTCACAGACTCCGGCTCAAACAACTCTCGTTTCATCTCCCGGAAGCACACTTCCGCAGATCGCTCAAAAAGAGCCGGCATACATCGGTGGTCTTCAAATAACGTCATCAAAATCGAATTCTGCCCCGGTTTTACCTTCGGACACGACCAAGAAAACTCTTCGAAAAACACAGTCTATGCCGGAGCCGTCTGCACTTAAAAGAGATGGTAGAGACTTTCCAGTTCCAGCAGCCATTAAGAGAACTAAATTTTTGCCCGCCAACTTCAAGCTTTCCTTGAAGATAGACTCATTTGGACGTGCGAGTGTCGACTTTCAGCGCTTTAAGGCTTCGGCACCAAGTATGCAGCTGCAACCACAACACGAAAATCAATCACAACCACAACAACTACATCAGACACATCAGCAGCAGCAGCAACAAGGGCAACAAGGGCAACAGCAACAACATGAATTACAAAATACAGCCTATAAGAGCACCACTCCAACTGTTACTGGCCTTAAGTATGGTGTTGATCCTTTCGTCAGCGGAATCTCATCGAATGCTTTTGATTCTGTTCCCGCACCCCAGACACCTACAAAATCACCATATGATCCATCTCAACCTTCATACATGCCACGTGATATGGACCAGTTGATATTTACAAGTCCTGGTCCTCATGCCAGTGATTTGTGTGCTAAGGAGTCGGAACTCACTTCCGAAAACCTTAACCAGAAGTATGATGCCAGATTTGCTGTCCAGGCAATGCTTAAGCAATTATCTTAGAGTGCATTCTGCCTTTTTTCTTTCGATAGTTTCGCTTTTGCGCCTGTCTCTGCCGGAAATACGCTACTTCGGGCTTTTTTTTTTAATACGGTGTCATGAGATGCCTTGCTTCTATACTTTTAGGAAATTCATTTTTTGTCAATACAAACTGATTACGCATTCATTAAAGCACCGCCGTAGGATACAGTGCACATTCCAGATGCAGCAATAACAGCAGCAATAACACCACTTGATATAGAAAGATGAGTTAAGGAGGACCTCGGGAAAAAGCGACCGGAAAGTCATCTGGCGATTGAAAGTTTTATAAGAGTAGTCGTAAAAGCAGCCTTTTAAACGAAAACCGATCAAAAACAATTGAATTACTCGATGATCGATTGGGTCATGCTTACAAGTGGAGAAAAAATGATAGCGGTAAATAACAAACTTATCTAATCCATTTTGCATAAAGTACTGCACGTTACCATTTTCATGCGTGGATGAAAAAAAGGGACCATACCCCTCTATACAAAACTATTCAAGTATTCCGGCAAAAATCGGCATAAACTAATACAAAGGGAAACAGTGGGATACCTTAAGTGGGGGTGAAAAATTATTACTCTAATTTAAACTTTTGAATCATACTGAGAAAGCATACAAACTGAACGAACTTATGTCTTCCCCCAAGAAACAAAAAAAAAATGCATACAGAAGAATGCACCTGATAACAGGGGTGGATAAAATGGCAAAAGTGGGGGGCGCATAGAATTGTATACAGCAGAATTCACATTGAGGAAAATCCAACTTCTCTCCTCACCCAAACGTAAAGAAAAAAAAAAGATCGAGGCATTGCTATGCTAAATGTGTTTCCAATACTGAATTTGAAGAGTCAAATTTTGTAAATTTTTTTTTGTTTTCTCATTCCATTTTGTCTTGCCGATTAATCGGTAGGGTCATCAGCCGCCCGTGACTAAAAGCGGGGAATCCATAAAAGGAGAAAATGATTAATTACGTCGGCTGGAAGCAGATGCCAACAATGAATTCTTGCATAATAGAACAAATCGTCGTATTATTTGCTGTTTTTCCATCTATTGTCTTTTTGTGGTTGTTAACGCAGTAGAATAATCCAGGGTGCCATGGGTGAGTTGTACTTCCTCCCACTTGGCACATTTTTTATATAAACAAGGGTGATTTCTACACATTTCTTTCTCTTTGTGTTTGTATTGTTATTATCAATAATGTTCAACTGTGGTTGATTCCGCTTCCTTTAATTTTCTCTCTGTTGAACTATACAACCACATTTGTTTCAAGTTATTTAAGTTAATTTAAATTATATTGAATTCCGCTTTCTATCTTATACTTTCTTACACAACTCTTCTACCACTTTGGATGTCCAGTGGTCTATACGAAATCGCAAATTACAGCTATTAAAGGTTTATTAAGGTATTAAGAGATATACCAACGAATGCTACAGGCTATTTATTAGTACACAGGACAATTTTTTGACTCCACTATATCCCATTTATCACATATTTACAATTAAAAATGCCGAGCGTCGAATACGATCAGTGCAAGCGCTCAAACTATTCGCTGAATCATCAATTTTTGGATACTGATTTCTTGGACAGTGCATGTGCCAACGATTTCACAATTCTCCCTGCTATTTCTGATTCGGATGCACAATTACTTAATTTACGGATGCCGGAAGCTGTTGACTACTTGAGTTCCACATTAGAGAGTGAGCAGTACTTCAACTGTTGGAAGGCCATAACTAACAACCGATTTATGAAACCTTATGATCTGTCTAATATGAGGAACCTTCGAGATGCCAGCTACTTTGAACCAGTTGATGATGTCATGCTTTTAATGCCAAGCACATCAAGTCCAAGGCTTGAAAACGCATGTTGGAGGGCTTGGTACAAATCCTTCCGTCACTTGAAAGAGCTGGATCCTGCCAAAATCAACTGGATGAAGATTAACGATGTTACTTCGTTGTATGGCCCAGTTGTTGATGGCAAATCTATTGGCAAGAGTGATGATATTCTTTCTAGTGATTCTCAATCTTGCATGTCTTGTGAATGTTCCAGTGACAACGAATCTACACATGAAGTCCAGGAATACAGTCCATTTGGAAGTGAAGAGGATGACTCTCTATTCGAGTTCTGTCAATACGATCTATCATCTCTAGAAATAACGCATTCAACTTCTTCAGTTGCCACCACGGTATCGTCATCATTTGATCGGACGTATCCTAGATTGGAAAGAAAGGCCACAAAGTCTATTCTCAAGAAGAATACTCGTGGCTTTTTGTCTCGCTTTAAGCAGGACAAGCAGACGAAAACCCACAAAAGGATTTCCTTCTGTCCAACGGTCAAGGTCGGTGTATACACCAAATAAACGTTTCTACACAATTCACTGTTTTCCTATGTTAATGATTTATTTTAGAAGCTGGTCCTATTTCTGATTTTATCATTGCATTCGCTCATGTTTATCTAGCTTTTTTTTCGTCGTTCTTGTTTCAGGCTTTCTCCTATGCCTTTTCTACATCATCCATAGTTTCGTATTATGTTTCCTTTAGGTTTATTTTATTATCTTTTTGTTGTCACTGTTCTTGCTTTTCTATATCTTTTACGTTGTGTCATGAATTCTAACCATACTTTCAACTTTCAAACCATAGTGTAGTCAGGATATAAAGAAGATGTGATATCATCCGAAGTGTGTTATTAAGTAAATTCAATTCGGGTGGGTTATACATTCTCAAATACAATTCTTCTACAAATTTGGCTACGTAACTTGTTGTTCAAACTGCCGTTGTACATTATGCGAATAAATAGAAAAGTTTACCCGTTTGATTTTGAACTTTCAACTTCAACGCTTCTCCGAAAAAGATTCACTAACTTTGCCAAAATTCCTTCGTTCGCCTTGTGATAAAATGCTCACCATCGAAGTTACCACATCTCCTATTGCATCAAGTGAAGGAATGATCTTTTTCTTAAGTTCGGTACGAAATATAAACTTTGCAGAACGCGAAATCAAAGCATATAATTCATCAAGCTCACTTTTCGAAAGACTCTTCGAAACACCTCTCATACGAAACTCACTGAGAATGCATCGATCAAGGAGATCAAAGAATTGCTCATGAAAGTTAGTCTCTGTGTTCATACGCACAGAAGCATTTTCAGGATCAACTGAATCTTCACGTGACACAGATTGCTGTCTTGAAACGGATCTCTTCTTGAGATAATTGTCAAAGAACTTGTCTCTTTTCTTTGATACTGTATCCAGTTCAACAAACACACTTCTTGCTGATCGATTACTTGGCAAGGTGACCTGTCCACTTTCAGCAAGTGCTCTCACCCGATTCAACCTCAGTGCTATAGGAGTCTTGAAGTTTAACAAGCTGGCACAAATTGCCACATTCTTACTTAAACAGCCACTCTGATCATCTTTTATGTGTATGAGCTTGGGATAAATGGCCAGGCTGTAATCGCCATTGTTTGTGTCTTCGAAAATATCGGTTGGGTGTTTTGCGTCAAACAATAAAGTAAGAATTGTATTTGAAGAGAAACTAATATTCACTAATTTTCTAAAGAATTCCTCGGTATTTTCGTTTTCTGTAAAACATCGATATTCGACCGATCTTGGGGATGACATATCAAAGAACCAAAACGGTACTTGTGCAAAATCCACCAGCTCAGTCAGCTTCATGTTCTTTTGAGCAACAAAACTTTCTAAAGCTGGTCTGAGACCATCATCAGAGCTGTTCTTATCACAATCATCATAACTTGAATAGAACCTCACATCTTCTAGATTAATCAAAAATGGAGAATCCCCTACAAGTTCTATATTCTGCGGAATATGGGGACTGTCAACCTCAAGCGTGCAGGTACCAATATATTTCATCAAAGAAACATCAAAATTTGTGATTCGATCATACAATAATCGTACTTTTCACAAAATATATAACACTCTGTTTCGAATAGTCTCAGCAGTTCGCTTTGCGTATGTATTACACTAAATGACAGTAAACTTATGACTGAAGTGTATAAATTGCGCTACTTGGGTTTCACATGAGTTCTACCAACAAGCTACAAGGTGCACGGATGCAAAACATACAAAGTGAAGTAGTACACTTTCCCGAATCTAAGACCTTGTGGTAATTACTGCACCCAAATTTTTTTTTTTCGCACTCCAGTTTTGATTCTATTTTATTTTTTTTCGTTTTTTCTATCCCCCCCACCTACCTCATAAATTTTTATTTTTTATCTTTTTTGAGAGCTCTCCTCGTACTTTACACGAACCGAGCAGGTTCTTTCTTTTTCTTTCCTTTAACCGCCGCTTTTGTAGACGGAAAGATGCAAACATTTTAGAGCATACAAGTTATCAATTTAAAACTATTGAGTCAAGTGAGACACGCAGTTTGTTCTTGGCATACAATAAAAAGGATAACAAGTTTGTCAGAAAACTGGACGGGGTGAAAATAGAAGTCAAGTCATACGAGTCACAAAGTTGGAATAAGGAGTCAGTAAGATTGAATAAAGCATCATTAACAGGCTTCTTTACAGATGTCGAATCAGAATTTCAATAGCAAAGGCCACAAAATATACTCGGTCTCACGTGTGTACTCAAATGCAAACGAAATACGTCCTAGGGAATATTGGGATTACGAAAATTATGCAATTGAGTGGGGCAACATCAACAACTACGAGATCATCCAGAAGATAGGAAGAGGCAAGTACTCAGAGGTTTTCACAGGTGTAAATGTCTTAAATGATGGTGAGTGTGTTATTAAAGTGTTGAAACCGGTTAAAATCAAGAAAATACACCGCGAGATTAAAATCCTCAAGAATCTAACAGGGGGACCAAATATCGTTCGATTATTTGATGTGGTGCGGGACTCCGCCTCAAAGATACCGGCGTTGGTGTTTGAGAAGGTGAACAATGTTGATTTCAGAGTGTTGTATTCGAAATTTACTATAGATGATATCAAGTTTTACTTCACTCAGCTTTTGAAGGCCCTAGATTATTCACACTCTATGGGAATCATACACAGAGATGTCAAGCCACAGAATGTTATGATTGATCCAGAGCGTCGGCAGCTCAAGTTGATCGACTGGGGTTTGGCCGATTTCTATCACCCAGGTACCGATTTCAATGTTAGAGTTGCATCGAGATATCATAAGGGTCCAGAACTTTTGGTCAATCTACGCCAGTATGATTATTCCTTGGATCTTTGGGCAGTTGGTGCAATGATAGCTGCTATTGTCTTTAAGAGGGAGCCATTTTTCAAAGGGAAGTCGAACAGTGATCAGCTTGTGAAAATAGCGAAGGTTTTAGGTACGGAGGACTTGATGAAGTACTTGCAAAAGTACAACCTTACTCTTTCGTCAGAGTACGATGACATACTAGGAGAGTATCCTCGTAAACCATGGTCGTCGTTTGTCAATGATGGTAACAGATACCTTAGCGGAAGTCCGTATGTGATTGATCTAATTGATCACCTACTAAGGTATGATCACCAGGAGCGTCTTACAGCTAAAGAGGCTCTGAACCATCCATTCTTTAAGTCTTGAATATCATGTTTCGTGTGAATCTTCCTTCATATTTCTCCGTTTCTTTTCCGTTTTCTATACATTTGTGATTGTCGATGTGTATTCCTCCCATCATTTTTATTTTTTTATTTTTGTATACCTACTGTAGGGATTTATAGGCTTTTACGCTCGACACATATTCAGGAATACAATAACTAATAAGAAGATTTAGAGGAATGCTATTTGCAGAAGGTATTTATGATCAGTTGAAGTGGCAAACTTTTTGTCTATGGAAAGTGCTTTAATTCGCTTTCTAACGTAAAGGGACAGACGTCCAAGAGAAGAAAATAAAACAAAATATAAGACTCGATATTGGAATTACGTGGCGGGATATACATATATACATACACATAGAAGAACAAGTGGGACTAATGTCCTCGAGAAAGTACTAGAGGCTATTTAAGTCCCCAGGCAGATCGATGGCGAAAATGATCATTGGAACAATAAACATGTAGTCTTACCGAATGATACTGAAAAAAGACGTTCAATGAGTTTCTTTTGAAATACCGCTTGGCATCCTCAAGAGTATCAATATATCGACTATTTGGCATTAATCAATATGAAATTGTTTCGCGTTCGCGCCGGTATCAAATATGATTAACGTTGTCCCATTGTGTAGCAAGCTCGAGATTTCTCCCCAAATAGGCACACTGCAGAACCCAGAGGTCGCAACCTGAATAAAGCCAAGCCATGCGAGAATAGAAAAATCCGATCTCGTGCATTAATTGGCATGGAACATCCAAATTTATTGTTGCTCATTCCGATTGTTTATCATGCTGAATTATGGTACTTTTCATTTTTTTTTTGGGAATGGTGTGAAACGCGGGAAAATCACGCTCTGAGTTATAGTCGGGGGCCTATTATTGTCTTCATTATGAGTTTACTTTTCAAATATACCAGCCTCTTTTCGGTTTGCCGTGGGAACCTAAACGTGCTAGGTGAAACTTTTCAAGCTTAATTTACATGTGTTCTTGTATCATTCATAGAATTTATCAATAGAGTTGTCTAGACTACATTTCTACAAACACTTAGAGTATTTATTCACTTAGAGTTACAGTCTATCATTTACCATCTTTGAGCTTTCATTAGACGCTACAAAGTAATTATAACTCGGATATAGATTGATATTAGAATATACGCCTTTGCAATTTTGGCTGCAGAATTTCCAAAAGAAAAGTACACGCTGAGCCATATTCACAATACGGAACGAATCCTTTTAAAGCGAATCATCCATATATTTCCTATTGTGTGGGGATGCTCTTAAAATCTCCTTTTGCAACTCATACACTTAAAAACACAGGAGACAGTATTCATATTAAGAATTCGTGTGCGACTTGCAAATATGTCGACATCAGACGATTCACAAGAATCCTTTGAAGCCGATCAATCTATTATATCCACCGGATCAGACACACAGAAATGGATTCTCATTCAAGAGAAAACGTTCTTTCGATGGGCGAACATGAAATTAGAGGGTGGAGAATACGATAAGATCGACTCATTGGATGATTTAATCTCTGGAATATCACTTCTAAATCTCATTAATGTTCTCACGCAACAGAAAATAACACCAGTGTACGTGAAACCAAAGACTAAGTTTCAGCAGATCGAGAATTTAACGCGTGCTCTGGATTTCATACGCAATCACGAGAAGTTACATTTATATAACATTGGTCCTGAGGATATAATTGATGGCAATATAAAACTCATATTGGGATTGCTTTGGACTCTTATTCTGAAATATTCATTACAGGATGGCAGTAAAACTGATGAGAAAGCCGATGATTCATCTGGAAAGAAGGAAATTCTTTTACGCTGGGCCCAGATAGCCACAGCAGAGCACAAAGACGAGGTTAAAATACAAAATTTTACCACTTCGTGGACAGATGGTCTTGCGTTTGCTGCATTGCTAGATAAATATAGGCCTGACTTGATAAACTATGACAAGGCCAAATCAGACTTCCCTAATGCAAAGGATCTTACGGAGGAAGTGATCAAGCAGGCGGAGACTGCCGGAATAAACCGGCTTATAGATGCTGAAGATTTTGTTAATACGAAGCCGGACGAGAAAAGTATAATGGCATATGTCAGTATATGGTACGAGAAATTTCATGTTGGTGAGATATTAAAATTGACTGATCACAATGTGAAGGAGCTGGAAAAGAAGAAGAGTCAGATGGATTTGACAAAGCAGATTGCTGATCTCGCTCAAGAAAAAGAGGATAAGAATGAAATTAAAACCGCCAAGGATGTACTTCGTGTTCGTTTAGAGACTTTTATTGCCGTCGTGGGCAATATTGTGGCAATGAAGAACAGGCTTTTGGCACGAATGGAAAGCCTTATCGTTAAGATGGCTAACTGGATGGCCCAACTCAGCTTTACCTCGGATGAGTTTCGAAATTTGGAAGATGTGCTAAGATTCAGAACATTAGTAATTCGATATCGGACATCGGAGAAAATGAAAATATTTAAGGAACTGAATCTTTTGATTTCGGAAAAGCTTAAACTGAACATGTGCTTGAGAGATTACAAGTTACAAACGTTTGAGGAACCTCAAGAAAAAAGTATTAAGAAGGCAGAGAAATTGATGAAGCAGCTCAACAGTTTTGAGATTGAGGCACAGAAATTTGTTCATGAATACATAGAGAGTCATACAGATCAAATGAGGACTACGTTTCATAAGAATGCGTCAAGTATTCAACTTGGCTTAAATTTGATCGAGAGTGAGCTTTCTGAGCCCCACACAAATACTCAAGAGCAATTAAACTGTCTCACCGAGGTTATGAACGATTTAAAAAGTCTCGAATTGATGACCCAAAGGTTGGATACATATGAAGGAAAGATAAAGTCTTTCTTTGCAAGAATAGACAAGTCGTACGACAGTATTGATTCAGACCTTAAGATATCGAAGTTTAAAGCAAAGACGACCTTTTTCCACGATATGGTGGTCGATAGATTACAGTTTATAGATAGAGAAATACAGAAGAAGGAGAAGGTGTTGCGAATTTTGAAGAAGCCGCATGCTATGAAAGAAAATGTTCCTCCTACTTTAAAGCAGAAAACAATCTTGAAAGGGCAGGCGGTAGGAGACAAAAAGCAAAATGCAGAAGGAGAGGAGGCAGATCCAAAGGAAATGGATGGACTTGCATTAGAGAGATATGTTTTCAACAAATTTGATAGGGGTAATAAGACATACCTTAATAAGGCAGAGTTCAAAGAGGCATTTGGATATTTATATCCCAAGATGGGGGATTCTCAACTTGGAGAATTATTTGAAATCATTTACGATTCAAGCCACGAGATTCTTAGAGGGGTCAGGTTTGATGATTTTGCAAAAGTATTGAGATCCACGGGCTACAAAGGTGAAGAAGATGATAATGAAGAAGAACCAAGTGATGACGAATCAGAATTGTCTTCATCAAATGCACCAAATTCAGTGAAAGATGAGGAGTTAGTGAATATGGCAGGTCAATTCTATTTGAAAACATTTGAGGAGAGTTGCAGTTATAAGGAATATATAACAATTACCGATTTGAAGAAGTTGAACCTGGATGAAAGACTACGGTCGAGGATCAATGAAATATTCGTCAGGACAGGGGAAGAAGAAGAATCATCTGATAGTAAATACAATTATCCTGAGTTTTTCAAACGGCCAGAAAATTCAATGCTATACGAGGATTCAAACAGTGCTTCTTCACCTGATACTAATCCTGTTGACTTGGATAATATTCTCTCCGAATTGCACGATGCTTGATAAAATGATATACCTGTTAGCTCCTATATATATTTACACTTACATATATTTGAAACTACTTTTATTTTGAGGCTTTGTGTTTTTAATTTATCTAAATTTCAATTCTTGCAGTTCATAATATTTTCACCATTACCAACATGGAGAAATCCAAAGTTAGACATAATTATGTATGGAGGACAGGCTTATAAGTTCTATGGCAGCATTTCTACTATGATAATTGATTCATATAAAGTAGTACACAACATTGTATTAGATAAAATACAGGATATTATTAAAAACTAATACTTTATGAAAATATTCTAAATTTATATTGCTACAATTTCTTTTGTGGTACTTTTGTATTTAACCGACACTCGGTTTTTTTCCAGCGTCACATGATATAGTTACGTATTTATACCCCACAAACAATAAAAAAATTTTTACTCTATTCGGGTTGAATTAAAAAAAACATAAACAAGCTGAAGAAGCATTGCGCGATAATGCGGGCGAGAGAAAGGAAGAGGAAGACATTGGCTGATCTTTTGAAGGGGAAAAAAGCTCATTTTAGTATTTCGGTTATAATCTTGAGATATTTTTATGTGCAGTTTTTTTTTTTTTTTTTTTTTTGCATCACTTAACATTCAAGTCCTGTGACTTGAACTTTTTTTCAAAAATACTGTACTTGATACAGTCATCGAGATAGAATCATACGAGACACAACAAGATAGAGTTCAAAGGTTCAAGTGGAACGTCTTTTGTGCTTCGGGAAAGTAAACAAGAGAACTATCTAGGTTAATAACTAAGCGATACATTCCATTTAACTTTGACACAATATTTTACTACCAAGGGAAGGAAAAAAGGCGAGATTTAAAGGAAAAAATATCAGACGGATTTTGTTATAGATCACTATTGCTATAAGAAAAGAGTTTAGAGAAAGAAGATGTCTTTCAAAATCAACTGGGACTACATAGAGAAGGAGTCATTTACCCAGTATGCGAAAGATACGTTAAACGAGGCGATGAACTCGGGTAAGAGGCCAAATATTCTTAGTGATGGCATTAAAATCATGGACCTTAACTTTGGATCGATAGCTCCAGAATTTGAAATTTTGGAAATCGGTGATTTGGGGAAAGATCGGTTTAGAGGTATCTTCAAGTTCAACTACTCGGGTGATGCGTCTGTGACTATGACTACAAAAGTGAGTGCTAGTTTACTAAAGAACTACAATGCAAACATCAAGGATCACTTAATGGAAAATTGCGAGGCAGATGTCTCTTACAACTGTGCAGATTTGTCGAATTTCATAGAGCCAAACTTCATAGTATCGGATTGTGACTTTGATATTCCACTATATGTAACTTTGAGCTCTATTAAGATGAGCTCGATTATAGTTGTTGTCTTTAGCGTATCGAAAGGATTGACACTTGTGTTCAAGAACGAGCCCCTCGAATCCATTGATGTGAATTCCACTTTTGACAAAATACGGCCGATTGCTCGTTTTCTACAGGAGAAGATAGAAACACAGATCGGGGAGCTTTTTAGAGAGTTTTTGCCCGGTATGCTTTACAAGTTCAGCCTTGAATACACCACCAAGTCATTTTATCAATTTCACAGGTCGCTGAACGAGGAACAGGAAGAAGAAGAACCTCGAGTCATGCTTAAGGATATCGATCCGGATTCTCCAATGAGTATGTCTCCAGGTAGTTTGATGAGATTGACTCGTCTAGCATCATCTAGGCAGACGTTATCTTTGGGAGGAGAGCTCTCATGCGATAGGATGAATTCGAACTTGGTGACAAAAGCCTTCGCTAATGCAATTCTCGCATCATCGAACTCGTTGGCGTTTAGTAGATTGCATATGACAGATAAAGATTTCACTACTGGAAGAGTTGGCGAAAAGGTGAATCTCATCAAAAACATCCAGGCTAGGACGTTTTGGAAGGGCAATCATGGTGAAGATACTCCTCGCAGGCGTGTTTTCCATTGGAGTAGGCACAAAAAGAAGGAAAAAGTTGCCGAGACTCAACAAAAACTTTCATCGCTTGTTCCCGAGGATGCTATTAGTGATGGGGATGATTCAACATTGGTGGCCAGTGATGTATTAGAGAATAAATCTGTTCCAATGAAGCTCAAAACATCCAAATCGTCACCATCTCTTAGTGTGCAGAAAAGAAACTCAAGGGGTATTGGTGGATACATTCATCCTACATCGAGAATATCATCCTCTTTGGAGAATACAGGGGAACTTAATGAAGGTGCAATTCCAATGTCTAGAGGGGATGGTAGTGGATTTAGTTCTTCAACAGCTACAGTTATACCAACTATTGATTTTCACTTGAGAAGGGCATCCCAATATGAACAACAGCAATCAGAGAAGCAGAGACTCAGACAGAGGGATGAGGAGCTGGAGGAGCTTCGGAGATTCATGGAAAAACAGAAGATGGCTTCACCAAAAGCGACATCCAACATCCAGAACAGGAAGCCAAGCAACACATATCACATAGATAAGAGTGAGCGGATGAAGATAAGCAGGAGGATTGCAAAATTGGATACACTTTTGAGCAAAAAAGCAGAAGATGATGCTTTAAACAGAGAAAGAGATACGAAGAATGATTTTGTCAATTCTACATATGGTTATCCTATTGTTTCCAATAGAGAGGCTGCATTTGACAGCCCTCCACCTCCATACTCTTACTCTTAATTGAGTGCAAAGGTCTGCTTTTAACGGTAATACAATTAATTTCGAAACAACAAAACGAGGAAAATGGAAATTTAATTATCTCAACGGCGATAAATTTTCATGGCTTTATTTTACTTTACTTTTTACTTCTTTCATAATCCTTATCCGCTTTTATTATTGACACGCTTTAATGACAAACTTTTCGGCACACATGTTCAGCCGTGCTAAAAAGGTAATGCTGACGAATCTCAGGCAATGCAATCTCTATGGCATATTTTCTGTTCACGTCTCGCATCTTATTGTATTCCATAAAACACACGTAACAACAAAAAACACACTCTTTCAAGCTTTTTTTGGACATTGTAGCGATGTCTCCGAGGATCAAGGCGGTGCCGAGAAGTTTAGTGAGGATAAAAAGATTGGAAAAGCAAAAAGTGTGGTGTGCCGCTGACAAAGCGCGAACCGGTGATTGGCTGATAACAAGCGGGTGTATTTTTTATGGGGTTTTCGGACACAGGGTGAAGATGTGAAAGACTACAACTGGGGAGATAAATTAAGATGTTGGATGTATTTAAACTCGACAAAATTAATGAGGGTGAAATCAATGAGGAAAAACAACAAAAAAGGCATGGAAAAGAGGGGAAAGAAAGAAGAAATGCTGGCCAGATGTAATGGCGAGTGTCTATAATATACAATGGTGGAATGCTGGATGCACAACAGAAGCCGAAGAATCGACAAAGGCAACATAAAGAAAGAGAAAAATCCCGTGCAAACAACAAAATTGGCAACCTCTTGCAACTGTAAAAGTAGAAACACACACTGTTCACTGACTGTTGGCTCTGTATAGTCTTTTCTGCTCTTCCCACTCATCTGTAGTAAAAACCTTCTGAGTGAAAGCATGTATGTGGGAAATCTCCTCATCCAAGGCATTATTAACCAATCTGTGTCTTGCAAGTTTGTTCTTGCCCTTGAATACATCACTCACTATGATGGCTGCAAATGCCTGTCCACAGCCACCTGACATATCCTGAACTTCAACCTCTGAGGCCTTAAGTCTTGATTTGATAGCTTCCGAGAGCTGATCTGAGGTAATTTGCACTTTCGTTGACATTGTATGCAGATGTATTAATGTAGAACGGTATAGACAAAAAAAATGAAAATATTGAAATATGCTTGTGGTACTTTGGGTAGTTGAAGAAGAGAAAAAGGGACAATTGGCATGCGTAAAGAACGACAAAGGGAGTGAAATTACATAGAGTATTATTATTTTATTTTATCTTTTTATCACTATTTTTTTTTTTTTTCATTCTATCTCGCTTTAAATTATGCCGCACGCTCTATCCTGATCACCTTCTTCTGCTATTATTTACAATATCTTGGTTACCATTTCAGTAAAAGCAAAGTTAAAGCACAGAAATGAGCGTCAGGACAACAGCCAGACAACTCCAGGGAATTGTTAAATGCATTGAGCAATTGTATCCCGTGAGTTATGCAGACCACTCCTGGGATAATACCGGCCTTTTAGTGGATTCATCTTTTGACACAAAGAACGATCAGGAAATCGAAAGTTCGCCGTTTCGCATTCTGCTCACGGTCGATTTAACACAATCCGTTGCGGAAGAGGCGATGAATGCCGGTTCGAACCTGATTTTAGCATATCATCCGTTCATATTCAGGGGTCTAAAGAGTATACGTCCATCTGATCCTCAGCAAAAGTCATTAATTAAACTGATACAGAGTGGAATATCTGTATACTGCCCACACACAGCGATCGACGCGGCTAAGGGTGGTGTCAATGATTGGCTTGTGGATGGAATAAGTGACAGTGGCAGAAATTTGGCATCGAAAAAGGTGATTGAAGCAAATCCAGACGGTGTTCCAGAAGTGGGAATGGGTCGTCTAATCGTGTTGAAGAATCAAATTTCCCTTGCAGAGGCAGTGAGAAAGGTGAAGTGCAGCCTTGGGCTTAAGTACATACAGATTGCAACGAATTCGAGGGGTGAAACAGAGGTTCCATCGATTAAAACTATTGCAATATGTGCAGGATCGGGTGCTGGAGTTTTCAAAGGTGTTGATGCCGATTTATACTACACGGGAGAGATGTCGCACCACGAGGCATTGTACTACAAGGAGCGGGGATCTCATGTCATTGCCTGCAACCATTCAAACACAGAGAGAGGATTTCTAAAAATGCTAAAGACTCAACTTGCAAAACAGTTCAGCTTGAACGAAATTGATCACGTGACCATTGACATCAGTAAAACCGACCGGGATCCGTATGAGGTGGTTTAAGCGTTGTTTAAAATGTTATTAGAATTGTAGGAAAGGATGAAACATATTGAAGTCTAGATAGATAGTTACATCGATGCTGACTTTACCAGGACGTAATTTTGCATAAATAAGCATGATACGATGCATTTTTTTTTATTTTTTTATTTTTTTTTCGTAACGAAATCGTTTTCAGCTTTCGTTTGAGATGCCCTGCTCTTTAATCCTTTATATGTAATTATATACATTAATATAAAACCAGAGGTTACATTTGCTTGCATGAAGACAGCCAAGCTGACACATACAAACATTCCAAGGAAAAATATGCATCGGCAATTTTTTTTTTCCATCTTTCAGGAATGGATATCGGGAACGAGCACATTCTTGTTGACCGCACGCTAAAATTACAATTGATCAACCTACCGGAATAATGCATTCTGCAAGCACTTTACGTCCCTGTAACAGGGTATGTGACTTTTTCCCTGACATGGCTTTCAAATTTTTTAGTGCTCAGCCGCGCACACAACTCCTTTTTTCTTTTATTTCGCACCTTACTTATTATCTCTGATTATTATTATCAGCTTTTTTTTTTCGCCCCAAACTCTCTTCGCAAAATTTCACATTATCTTCACATAGTGTTTCTCTGTATAAGGGTACATTCTCGTCAATTAGGCGCCTAATTTTCCGATTGTTGCAAGATTTGCGGACAACAAGGCAAGGAGGAAAACAACATAGCGGCTGCAGACAGCTGTGAGTGATCCGAGGGAAGATTCTTCAAATACCAAACTCAAACAGACTACTGCTATTTTTATCATTCTTTCAGATACAATCTGTACAACTTGTTTTCCTGGTTTCACAGAGAGAAACTTTAGGACAGAGACGTACATTCCGGAGCAATAGCTGAACATTGCCTCAGGCAGGTAATTCAGGGGCACCAGGTTGAATAATTGAGGGATCGCAGTAGGAAGTGCATCTAGGCAGAGAATAGGCATTAGGCAGCGAGGAAGATCAATACAGAGTTAGATTACGTAAAGGGAGCAGCCAAAGAAAGCAATCGAAGAGATTGAATAGGAAGCAAGACAAAAGGAACAAAGAAAGAATTAAGAAGAAGAAAACTTACGGTATTGATACTTTGCCGTTTAATGATAGTCAAATTGGAGCATCGCAGGTTGTAATGTCAAAGTTTACAACAATGCGGAGAACAATGCAGAGCAGAAAAAGGCCTGGGAACAATGCCGCGGACGCCAGTGACGAGGAACTGGGAAAGGGATCGGATGATTCAACAGAGAATGACTACTCAAGCATTCCGGTTGCTGGAATTCGAGACATAGAAGTAGGAGGCTCGGATATTGAAATAGACGCCGACTCGATCGTTTCATCGAGCAACCTGGCAGGATCAGGCAGTTTATACGCAGAGGACCAGCCGGCGACACCAAGAGAGGACTCAGACAACCAGTCGAGTGGGCATCTGTCAAGTCACAACATTGTACCGCGAGTATTTTTGCGAATATCGCAGCACAGACATTTTACGACAGACAGCAATCCTCTCGAGCTTCACTTTCCCAGGAGCCACACGATGGCTAAAACATACAGCATGGGTAACGAAGAGCTCCAGAGAGCGTACAGCAATGCGAGTGGTGCCAGTTTAGGTGCAGGCAGTGGCAGGCAGCCAGAAAGTGACGATAAATACAAGAAAAAACACGGTAAGACGCACCGGCATCACCACCACCGGCACCTTCCGCTTTTTAGTGGGTTGATGAAGTCCAAGAACAGCGTGAAGGAGGATATAACGGCTGTGGATGGTGATGGAAACGCAGGATCGGGGCTGGAGATGGAGCCGGGTGTCGGCGCGTCGATTGGCGCGTCAATCGAGCCGAACAATGACTCGACGGCAACCGTGAGCTCGGTCGGGTCCTCCGGGGTGGGCTCTTTACGGTCGTCCGAGATGACGCGGGTTGCGGGAAGAGGCGAGGAGAAGGACGGGGAAGGAGATGGAGAAGAAGAGAGTAACGAAAAAGGTAAAAGTACAGAGTACACAGTGTCTTTGGCGACAACATCGATCTCGCAGGAAACACCACCAGCAATTGTGATGTCGCGAGGCAGCAGCATGACGGTTGCATCGTCAGCAATGAAGAAAACAAAGTCGGTGTCACGTTTCAAGAGCTTCACTAGGCGGGCAGCACGCATTGCAGAGGATATAGCGTTTGGCACCACTGTGTACAGCACTGTGAGCAACCAGAACTTCAAGAATGTTGATCTGCCAGCAAGAGCTAAGCTGAGCGGATACGAGAAGAGGCAGATGCAGATGGCAGAGTTCAGAAAGAATCTCCAGGATGCACAGCTCCGAATCTACTTCGAGACACTTCGATTCTTCCTCAAGTACATGGACGACTCGAACGCGGACGACCCGCTCAACTACGCGTTGACCCGTAAGAACATGTGGCTTTTGTGGTACCAGAAGCTTGTGGCTCGTCTTGGAGGGGCAATTGAGCTTTACGAGCAACAACAACGCGAAAAGGACAGGCTAGCAAGCGATGTTTTGCACGGGAAGAAGGTGCCCGGCCTGGAGAGGCAGCGGTCTGGGTTCAAAAACGTGGTGAAGGTGAAAAAACTACATTCTAGTGCTGGTGAGCGCGGCAAAACAGGAATGCCAAGTGCAGAAACAGTCGCCCAGAGCATGTTCCAGGACAGACGGGTTGTTCTCTCGCTTCTCTGGTATCTCCAGCTCTCCGGCAAGCTGTTGAAACAGGCCGAAGTGTTCAAAGACCAATTACCGGCAGAAACAGACCAAAACGAGGTGTGCATCGTGTCCACAAGCAAGATGAATGCATTCAAGAAGCGTGCTTTGACAGAGTCCGAGCTCCGTGCACTCGAGAAGGCTGTTTCCGAGACTCTCGAGTTTGTTGATGGCTGGAATATCCGCCACTCCGTGCCTGGGGCACACATCAACGTGATTACAGCGGCCTCAAGATTTTTGACACTCACCGACATGAAGGGGAAGGGATACCTAGATGAGCCGGTGCTCAAGCAGAACCCACAGTTTGACACCCAGGTGATATCCAAGTACTACTACACGAACCACATAGGGGGCCGGGAGAAGGAGTTTTTGAAAGATTACTCATCCTTCACGACTCCGTCCATTTCGCACATTCCACTCCGGTCTTCCAGTCAGAGTTTGCTCATCTGTGAGGACGTGGAAGCTTTGGTTTGCGATGCTGGTGGCCTCACCCAGATGATCACCGAGTTTAAGCGTGTCTTGAAACCTCAGGGCAAGTTGTATTTGCAGCTTTGGGACATTGACCCGGACACCCAGAAGAGAGCCAACCAGAAAGACACCACTCACAGTGTTGGTGAGTTTGTTTGGCACAGCCTCTGGCACAGTATTGCCGACTATGCCTCGAAGAACGGCACTGCCGTGACTGATCTCACGAAGAAAATCGTGCCTATGCTCCAGGCCATCGGGTTTAGTGACGTCAGAACTGCTTTCATTGCGTATCCGATGCTCACATCCTTGAATTCGGCTGCTTCTGATATTAGCAGCACCCGGATGTCCCAAACCAGCTCGACAATTGGTGACTTATCATCCATGCGGAACGATAATTCGATACTTGGATCGACAGCCGTTCAGACAGCAAATGCCACTACTCAAGCAACCCAGGCAAGTCAAGCAACACAAGCTTCTAATCAAGTTAGATCCGTTCCAGTGGCAAATCCAGCCCCCGTTCCACCTCCGGCTTCATCCTTCCCCTCACTTGCTGAAAAAGGCAGACTGCATGGCCCCAGCACCTCCTCAAGAACTGGAAGGGACCCAAGATTGGACTCATTTTTCGAGATGATGACCTCGTTCACCGAGTTCCTCAAAATCCAGAAAGTCTTGAACCTCGCCACTTTGACCAAAGATCTTTCCGAGTGCGAGGAGATCGACGCTTTGAAAAAAGACGTAGGCGAGCATGGCGACCCAACCGGCATCAAGCAGCAGGAAATCAACACGAGAATTATGACCATGAAGCCTCTAGACACCGACAGGATAAACTTGGCCAAGCTTTTCGTCGATTACAAAGTGAACGGATTCAATGGAAGTGTTGTGGGAAGCAAGATCTTGGAGGGAAGCCCTTATGCCAACCCCAAGTACTTGTCTACACACAGAGGTATGATTGAGGACGATGTGCTCTACGAAGGCCTCGGCTACATGATGGTGGTCACAGCCGTGAAAAAAGATGAATGAGCTACTTTGACTTACGTAACAACTAATGCAAATACCACGTAATCGCATAAAAAACTGTATTTACTAGCAAATTTGCCTCAGCCGGCTACTCTGCGCCAGTCTCAGAGTCTGAACCGAACTCGAAGTGTACCGAAGGGTCAAAACTTAGACTTCTGAGCACAGATGGAAGAGACGCCCCTGAATAAACATCCGTGCCTGTATACATTGATGAACTCTCTTCCGTACTTGATGAATTTTCCTCGTTACGTGAATCCGGCTGCAGTTCGTCCACACGGAGAGAATCATTTAGTCCCAAAATCTTCAACCGTGGCGTATCTTTTACATTATCTATCCCCTTATCTATCCCCTTATCCTTTGCATTATCCACCCCACTTAATGTTTTCATACGATGGTTAATGACATTTTTGTCCTTTCCCCAAAACCTCCTTTTCAAACCAACACCAAGCGCCGGGATTATTCCAGAAACAGCCTTTATCCGGGATATCTCGGGCTCCTCTGCCCGCGGTTCCTCCATCCGATTATTACTATTTGAAAACGCAGACTCCATCGCACTCTCCGGGAAAACAACCTCCTTCTTGCGATATATATAAACATCTCTGTCCGGAGACCTCGTGCTTAAATCGATACCACTTTCCTCCCCATCATCGACCTTTTCCGGCAGCCCTTGCCTCAACTTCTTCAAGAATACAGGCTGCTTGAGATCGATACCTCGGATACTTTCAATAAATGTCTTCTCAATCTTGTCCCTATACCGGGAAAGCTGTTCTTTAAATTTCGACCCATGTAAATCTTTCAAGTTGTAAGTTTGACCACTCGATGAAACTGCAAGCGAGTTGCCCGTGTCAGTTGGTGCATTTAGTACACGGGTTCCCGTTTCGGCATCTGAAAGTCCAGCTTTCGAGCCATACTCGGGTCCCGCATCGTCATATTCTTCCTCTATGTAGTCATCCAAGAAAAAGCGTCTCCCCAATAGGTTTTTCTGCTGGTCATCCTTCTCGACTTGCTCCAACTGGTTTAGCCACTCCCAGGTGGCCACGTTGGTGATTACGTAAGAAGCCATGCTGAAGAAGCTCGAGAACTTGTTCACCCAGACGTTGGAGATGTCGGCAAGGAAAAAGGCAATTGGCGAATTTATGGCAACTATCGTCAATAATGTCGTGATGATCATCGACGACTTGAATGCGTACCGCTTCTTGCTGAGACAGTAGAGGTATATCAAGCATGTGTATAGCACAGAGAGCGAGATCTCCAACAAGTACACAAAAACAGGAAGGATAAGAACGATAACATTCTCATCATTTTCATCAGAAGATTCGGAATCTGTGCTGTCGGAGCTGGTGATGGCCACAGACGAGTAAGCAAAACCTCTACTCTGCGACAAGAAGTTTGCAGTGGCCCAAAGCGCCTCCGTTATGATAACCAGCGTTGTACCAATAATGAGAATAAACTTGCTCTCATTTCTTCTCGGATACAATCTCTTCACAATGTTGACCTGGCTCAAAAGAAGAAGGAGAAACACTATAAGGTAAACCACGTTGAATCCGGTGGAGAAGGTCAACTTGTTGAGTAACTCTGTGCTTGAACACTTGCCATCTAGACCTTGGTGGAAGATATTCACCATAGAGTATACATTTATGGCAACAACCTGGGCACAGGCAACAAGGCACGAGGATTTCATCAAAAAACCGGGTCTGAAAGCCGTGATGTAGTGCTTTGTGAAGAGGAGAGAAGTGCAATAAAGAATTATAACCATTCCGGTACACAGCGAATACACAAGTGGATATATCGAGTATCGAAACCGGGGCAACATTGTTGAATCCGTGCTGTGGCTTATATATTTGTGCCATGACAGCTTCTCTATCGGCGTAACGGCAAGTCCCAACCTTGAAAAAACTGTATTCATAGATGAAAGAACCGGTTGCCCGTTTTCACATATTGCTTTGAATGCATATTGAGCTCTATCTTTTAATCGAAACACGCCTTTATCTGTGACCAAGACGCCCTCATCAAGGGCGAAATCTTTACAAGACGGATACGATTCAGTGACCTGCTCTGGAATCCGCCAGTCGATATTCTTGAATTGAGATTTCATGAGATACTGGTGTGTTTGTATTCAGGATTGCGATGAGTATCTGTGAGTACGTGAGTATGCGAGTATTTGCCAATATTTGCAGTGAGTGTTTGCATTCCCATCCAAAGACACCTATATTAAGTCATCAGAGAACTGTAAATGTGGTGTCGGTATAACGGTTGGCGATTGTTGGTGTAATGTTGTGCTTAGTTCGAGTATCCTGGTCGATGGATGTACGGAGATATGCAAGGCCAGATAGAGATGTGAATGAGAGAAGAAAATAAGAAACCAAAAAAAAAAAAAAAAAAAAAAAAAAATTCAAAATGAATAGAATGAGAACTTGATCTGTGCAAAGCCGCTCGCACTACATCGCATCTTGGTCATCCCAGATTTCCCAAATTATCGCCAAGCACCACATATCACGCAAGCAAGCATATCCAAGATGTTCAGGCATGTGAGTGGAAACATGGTGGGGTTTGCATCAACTCCCAATCTTCGAGACTCTTTGAAACACCGAGTTCCAGAGTCAACTGCCATGGGTTACAATAAAGGAGGTGAATCATCTATGGGAATAAACCAGGGCCTGGGGCAGGCGGCACAAAACAGCAGAGAGCAGTATGATGAGGCTTTTGATTTTACAGGAAACCGGTTGCAGCAGCCTGCCAGGAACAGATACAGCCATTCAAAAGAGCCTTCAGGATCCACTACTTACAATGTGCTCGAGTATTACTGCAATGGGGACGAGGAGGGCGACGTTGGCGGAGATGCCGGTAAGGTTCCGAGCCTGGGGAGCAAGATGGACGTGCTGGATTCGGCAAACGGGCAAGAAGTTGCAGCTGAGACGCCGGGAAAACAGCATAAGCAGATTTTCAAGGATAACAAGTACGGCGAGGATACAATGGTATATTCGGGCACAGATGAGCCATTCACGTTCATTTCTGCGGAGAACATGAGCTCTGTGGACAGCTCGAGCGGTGGAACGGTGCCGAAACGGGCAAAAACCCGTCATATCACAAAGAAGGAGTCGTACGCCTCGCTTCAGAAGTCAAGAAGCTCGTTTGAGCTTGTAAGGAGCGAAATGAACAAGTCTATGGTGGCAGAGGAGGGTGAGGGGCATGGTCACGTGGGCAGAAAGCCGCTGATGATGAACCTGGTGCGTGGAACATCGAAAAACAGGATTTTGCAGAGTAAACAGGACCGGTACGGATTTAAGAAGACAAGCACGTTTGTAAGCGAGGAGGAGTACAACGGGTGGTGGAAGAAATACTCGAAGTATCTAATCCGGCGGAAACGCAAGTGGGAGAAGATGATGGCGAGAAATGGGCTTGCTGTGGACCAATCAGGTGCACCGAAGCGATTTCCTCCTAGATCGAGCAATTTGGCCCGGTTTGTGCACAAGGGAATTCCCGCGGAGTGGAGGGGAGTGGCGTGGTTTTACTTTGCGAGGGGGAACGAGAAGCTGAGGCAGAACCAGGGCGTGTACGATCGACTCGTCGACCAGACAATTGACATCATAAACGACGACACTGAGGCCATCGAGAAGGACTTGCACCGGACATTTCCCGAAAATGTTCATTTTAAGAACATCCAGAAGGTGGATCCGGCGACGGGGGAGCACACAGAGGAGGAGAGCGTGCTGTTGCAGACTTTGCGGCGTGTTCTCAAGTGCTTTGCGAGGTACAAGCCGTCGATCGGCTACTGCCAGTCGCTAAACTTCATTGCCGGGCTGTTGCTCATGTTCATGGATGAGGAGAAGGCGTTCTGGATGCTGGTTATCATTTCGGAGCGGTATCTTCCGGGAATCCACGACTTGAACTTGGAGGGAGTCAACGTACACCAGGGTGTACTTATGCTCTGCTTGAGGCAGTACTTGCCGGAAATATGGCGGCTGATTGTGGACACCAGCGACGGCAAGTGCCAGGAGGGCTCCAACTCGTTCCTATACGACCTCCCGACACTCTCCTTCTGCACCACCAGCTGGTTTATGAGCATATTCATCGGGGTTCTCCCCATTGAGACCACTCTCAGGGTATGGGACTGCCTGTTTTACGACAGCTCTCGCACCATCTTCCAGATTGCTCTCACCATTTTCAAGCTGATGCAACCTGAGTTGAAGAAAATCGTCCAACGCACATCCCACGGTGACACAGACGTTCTGTCCTCGGAACTTTTCAGAACCATCCAGAACTTCCCGAAGAAGATTCTCGATGCCAACACGCTCATGGCCGAATGCTTCACAGACTCTCGGTTTGGCGGCTTAACCCAGAAGGAGGTCCTGAAATGCAAGCAGTACGTCATTGACAGCAGGAGCAGGTACCGTTCGCTGGTAGTCAAGCGGTCTGCAATGGGTTTAAAGGAGGAAGACAGACGTGAGCTGATGGAGAACTCGGAGAAGCTCGAGAGCGATAAGATCGGGTTGAAGACTCTCAATTGGAACGGTAGGCTCAACCACCGGATGAGGAAACTTCACCATCGGCACAGGTAGAATATGATGGTGGAGTAAGGAGAAACAGATTGAGAAAGAACATAGCTCAAAAGATTGAGGAAGAACATAGCTCAAAAGATTGAGGAAAGAAAATAATTTGACGGAACAGAGTTTGAAAGGATAGATTAGGAAAAGAACGGAGTCTGAAGGAACAAATTAAGGAAAGAACATAGTCTGAAGGAACGGATAATGGAGAAAACAGACCCTACTTAGAGAAGGGCATTTTATAGATATAGCGATGGAAACAGGTGACTTGAAGTCTAATTTTATTTGTAATGTAGCAAAATCGGTACGATTTATACACCATTATACTATTATCCACTATCCACTGTCCACTGTATCATATACTCCACACTTTTATCTACTTCTACATTCATCCCACCTTAACTTACCCATGAATATCTTATTTCAATTACACTCAATGCCTACTATTTTTCACATCGGTCGTTCTGGACGCGGAATCTCAAAATCCAGCGAGAGATACCCGCTCAGCCGTGGACTGATGACCCGGCACAGCTTACCCTCCTCTTTAAAGTTCTTATTAATCGTTCGAATATACTCTTCAAGAGAAACTGCAGGATGCTTTCCAAATCGGAAGCATGTCAATAATCCAAGTGTAAGGATGTCCAGGATGATATACACGACCCAGAAGAAGCTGGACGCGTACTGCGCCTTGAGCAAATCATTAACTTTGGAGACAATTGCTTTGTATTCATCTTTCTGAAGATACAAACCGAGTGGAGATGCAGAAGTCGTTCCGAACCATTGTCCTTCATACTGATATTCCGGTTTAAAAACACTTTCTCCGCCATTTTCGGCACCTTTAATGGCTGCATCCTCACATCCCGGAAAATCAGGACTGAACTGGGGATAGTCAATACTCATAAGCCTTGGAATTCGAACTATTCTTGTCTGCTCTTTCGGTATATCTATATCTGTGGCATCTGAAGGATACACATTGGGAAAATGCGTGATTATTATTGGCTTAGACGGGTCTGATCGATTAAACTGTCGGTACTCATGGTAATTGAAGAACTTGGAAACAGACTCCATCTACATGAACAAAATATGTGCTGTGCTATCTTGGAACTGTTCTTGGTTTCATGAATAACCAGACATGGTAAAGAGAACAGAATTCCGATCTCAAAAAAATGCAAGAAAAAATAAGCAAGTGCGAAAAAAAAATAAAAATAAAAAATCAATCCACCAGCATATATCTCTTATCGGTTTGACCTACTCAACATCATCAATCACAAGCACTATTCATACTTATTTTATTTCACAATCAATACATAGTACAGAGATATAACCAAAATGGCCACAGAATTGGAATTTGCTCAAAAATATACCTCTCTCGTTAGAGAAGTGTGCCCAGAACCAGTTGCAGATTCTAAATTGGCAAATCTCAACGGCATCCCAAAATTCGGCTTTATAAAGATTACAGCACCCCAAGTTTACAAGAGAAAGATGGAATCCAACGGGGATAAAGAGATAAGCGTGACGTTTAGAAGTATAAGGACGCCAAAATTCAAGAAAATACTCTCCATAAAAGCAGACTGGCTTATACATAAAGTGAAGAGATCACTTCAAGAATCACTAAAGGAGGACAATTTGATGCTTGATATCGAACAAATCAAGCTAATGTTGAAGACAAAGACCGTTCATGATGGCAGCCGTCTCTCAAGTTTACTTAAGTCTCCATCTGATGATAGCATTACATTAAATGCATTTATTACAAAGATGTCGGCAGCGGAGAAGGCCGCCAATGAAGCGGCAAATGCAGAGATCCCGGAGATAGAAGCCACCAAAGAATTGCCACAGGAGACCAAGGAAGAGACCCAGAGTTCACAAAATAGTGATAAGGTCACATTAAGTACAGAAGCATGGGAAAAGATCAACGAGATATTGAAGGGCGAAATATTGGAAAGCCAGCTAAGAGAAAAGTACTTAGAGGCTTTGAAGAAGGTGAATGTGTAAATGATCGAGTATATATCTAATGCATTGCAATTTGCAGAGTATTCGTGTAGCATGTATCATATGAGATAATGCGAACAGTAGGGTATGCGTGTATACACTATATTTTTTTTTAATTCAATTTTTTTTCTGGATAAGATCAATGAGGTGAAATTTGGCCATTGACAACAGTTCAATATCTTCGTATTTACAATTTTCTAACATATAAAGATACAACTAGTGATGTCCAGCAGTGGTGATAAGGATGACGTAATAATTATCGCTCACATCGGGGCGGGCTACTTTAATGAAAAGCATGCAGGCATGCTAAAAGCCTTAGTGGCACTTTCGTTAGAGAGTGCACAAAGGGTGGATAGTTACACCAGAAAAATGGCAAGCGCTGATCCGAATCATGCTGAAGGTAACAATATGGATTGTGACGTGAAGAAAAAAGACGATTCCATGCGAAATACAAGTAGCAGTCTTGAGATATGTTCTGAAAAGCTTCTTAGAGCATCTAAAGTACTCGAGGAGAGCGAATTGACAAACACAGGGTACGGTTCATCTATCACAGATGAATGCAGCGTTTTTTGTGATTCAAGTGTATGTGGTTACAATATGGAAACCATGAAAAGATGCCAGAACTCAATCATAATGAACTCAAGCCGTTTGCCCCTTAGAGACGCGGTCTATGGACTTCTCTACACCAATAGGCACGTGATGCAGTCAGAAAATCTCGCGATTACTCCCTCTATTGTCAAAATTGGTAATATTAAGGCAGACTTGGACCTTGTGAGTCCCAGAATGAAACTGCTATACAAAAAATACAGGACCCACATAAAACAGGACAGAAGTATAGCATCAGCACCAAAAAAGGAGGATGATGATCAGATGAAAACACACACGATACAAGATACGATTGGTGTGAGTGTAATATTGCCAAACCGATGTGCTTTAACTGGGGCCTCTTCCGGCGGAAACATGCTTAAGCCGTCGGGCCGCGTCGGATGTGCCGGTATTGTTGGTGCAGGTGCTTTTTCAACAGGGAATTCACGCTGTACGGTCACAGTAATGTGTTCCGGAAATGGCGAGGATATCATACAAATGGATTTGGCAAGATCAGTTGGTGAGTATCTCGTGAATAATGTTGATAAAGTGACCGAAAGCCCGGTATGTGAATTAGTAGCTAACCATGTGTATGAACAGTCGAAAAAGTGCGATTTGCTCGCCGTAGATGATTCTGGAAACCATGTACTATACGTGGGCGTCGTGGGATACATGGAATGGGTCGAAGAAACACGGAAATTAAGGCTTTTCTTCTACTTTCACACGACTCCAACGATGGTGTTTGGGGTCCGAAGTCGCGTCGATCGACGTACATACGAGCGATGCCTATTTTCTAGGGTCAGGGCGAACCGGCGGGATGCGAGGGGGGAATTCGCATTGCTGTGATTCTGCATCGGGTAAAAATACTGAGTAGATGCTCTAACTCGACGTAATTTTAATTTCGAAATTTATTTTTACCCGTACACACACATTTCTTCGTACTGTTTACTTTCATGCACTATGATAATACACACACGGCAATAAGTAATTTTTTACGTGTTGATGTTGGATAGATTATTATTTATCAGTTCGGATCGTACTTGTACCACTCATTATTGCGGTGATCTTTTATTATTTTTAATTTTTCTGCATACCGGGGGTACATCGTAATTATGCCGGCCATGTAAATACGTACATACATTTTTAATACATTTACGAAACAATTAATACACTTAATACACTTACACATGCTTGCTCGGCTTCAACCAAAACGTGATCGTAAATTGGCCTGGAGTGAAATGAAGGATTTTATTTATTTCATCGGCGCCTAAAGTCTGACAAAAATACCTTATGCTCCTGTATTGGCGTTTATTTTGGTTGTTACAGTACGGATATTTAAGGGAAGAACCATTTGTTTGTACTTATTCATGCTTGCTTGCATCGAATTTCACCCAGTTTCCCCCAATCCGTATTATTACATGTATCATTATTTCCCGCTTTTGTTATCTATTGCATACTTTCCATTTATTTTAGAAACAAGCTACTTTTCTATATCATTCAGCGACCCGCGATCTATTTTCGCTCAATGCTTTTGCACGCAAATTGGTTATTGATTATTTATTCGTCAGTGGCTCGTTAGTTATTAGCAAATTCCATTGTTAGTCAACCTTGTTTTTTTCTCTCTCAAAATCACCATTCATTTCTCCGGTGTTTTGGAAATCTTTTAGGCTGCTTTTTTTATTTTTGTTTTGACTTTTTCAAGGGCTGCTTATAATCTCACCACGCGAATGCCTTCCCTGCGAATTTTATTATTTTTAATTTCTAAAATTTAATTGAGTAATTTTAATTTTAATCTTTTTTTTCTACAGTCCTGGGGGCACGAAGGGGTTTGCCGTGCACATTACTGTATAGTGCCTTTGGTGAAAATATATAGGTGTATGTATCTACGAACACATGTAGAGAGAGGGATACCTTTTTTTTAATTTTTTTTTTGACTCAATGCCCATTTCTTGCATTGGCGCGCAATTTATTGTTTCCCGTGATTTTATACATTATTATTACATCTCACTTTCGCTGCCATAGGAAGTATAATAAAATTTCTGCAAGGTCCTCTCCGAAATAATAATTATATCAACCACATAAAACTTGACTTTTAAGTAACTTGCTTTCCGCTCTGTTGATTTTTCTTTAAATTATTCTTATCTTAGTTATCTGGGCCATCATCTATTACGGCAAAAGAAGGTCTACGGTAGAGCAGCGGAAAGCCAATCATTAATTAGACTTTGAAAACAGGGCGATGTATCACCACCAAGTCAACTTGTACTGAAAAACTCCGATTGCGACATATTAAGACCGGGAGCCAAGTACAAAAACACCAAAGAAGGAAAAAGAGACGGAGGCAGACTACAAGAGCAGCAGGAGGAGATCAAGAAGGGGGAAAACGCTTTGTTTATCAGTTAGGTATCAGTTAAGTGAGTGTTCAATTTTTTTCGGTCTTTTATTTTGCTTTTTGAAAGTTCAATGTCTACATCAGGACTAGAGGTACTGGAAAACACAGCTGTAAATGCTGTAAATGCTGCAATAGAACGTGCTTTTGACTATCACCGTAGAAGAGCGATCCGAATAACAGGAATAGTGTCTTCAAGCGTATCAATCGTGTCAGGATTACTGTCGTTCTATTTTCTGGGGATGGTTCACCCCAAGAGGCGAATATATCGCCACAACCTCATTTTCATGCTCATTATATTTGATTTCATTAAAGCACTTGCCCTTTTATTATATCCAGCGGTGGCAGAGGCCACAAAAGAGTCGATTATGGAAAGTATACCTTTCAGAAATGTGCTAGGGTGGTTCACATGCTTCAGCATTGAAGGGGGCGACTTCATCATTCTCTGCTTTGCAGTTCACATTGCGTTGCTTGTTTTTTTCCCGAATCAAAAGTTCAAATTCTACAATCACAACCGGTTAACGACGTCAAATCCGCAGGAGGGCGGGCTTTACCCGTTCCGGATCTATCTCTACATGATTTCGATTGTTTTTCCGTCATTGATCAGCTCGGTGGGGTACGTTTCAACACAGGGATACACGTCCGAGGTGAACTGGAGCTTTTTAACAACTGTGAGACCAGTGTGGTATTTCACTTGGATTTTCCGTTATTGCATTGTGATCATCATTCTCTCGATGTACGTGGGGACGTACGTTCACGTGACTCACCAGTATAAGGTGGTGAGCTCGAAGATGAACCTGGAAGGAGGTCAAAAGCACACTATGCTCTCCACACTTCTTAGAGACTCAGTTTGGTACAAGCTCGGGAAGTTTGTGATGATGCTTGTTTTTCCAGACGTGCAGATCTCCGCAAAGCTCCACGGAAGGGCTTTAAACAGCAAGACTGATATGGCGAACATTCGGAAACTCCATGCTCGAAACGATATAAGTTTCAATGAGGATCCATTTTCGAATTCACAGGGCACTTCATCTACAAATAACACATATTCTGGGCAGGAGGTTGAGCGGCAAGAAAAGGAGGAGAGGGAAGAGATGGAGGAAATGGGGGGAAGGAAAGAGAGGAAGAAAAGGCAAGGAAGAAAAAAAAATGCAGGAAGAAAAGAAATTGATGAAGGGGACGGAAGAAAAGAAAATCAGGAAAATCAAGAAGGAGAAGAAAATAATGAAAGAGAAGAAAATGGACAACCAGAATTTCCCCAACTAGACCACCAATCCACAAACAGCGATGAGGCAACAGAGGTGGAATCCACAGAGTCCGAAAAAGTGAGGAGACTCCAGCGGGATATGGGCCTCGATATCCAGAGGATGCTCCACCGGGAGGCCATGGACCGGTTCGAAGTCCGGCGGGCACAAATTATGAAACAGATGAAAGTCATATTTGTCTACCCCGTGTCTTATCTTCTTCTCTGGATGTTTCCCTTCATCCACCAGTGCTATGTTTTAAAACACAACGGCGAGGTCACGTCCAATACCTACGTGTGGTATGCAATGGCGGCCTTTTTCCAGGCGTTCAACTGCACGATTGACACGCTTGTGTTTTTGTACCGGGAACGGCCCTGGACGCTCACTGTGGCCCGCGTGGACCCGGGCATGAGGTTCAGTTACTCGCTGTGGAGGCACTGGCTGTCTTTTCTTCCGGGGTACCACCTTGACGGGCAGACGCGGCCGGGCTCTGCTGTTTCTGGATGCTCAGGGGGCTCAGGGAGCTCCAGAGGTTCCCTTCCGGGACATTTAAGTGGTGTGGAAAATTCTGCAAGTGGCGTTGCCATGGCAGATCTGCGCACTCGGGACCTGGAGAAAGGGTTGAGCGGCATAGAGGAGGAGCAGGAGGGCATCGGCCGGGCCAACGGAGAAGAAAAAGAGATAATAAAAGGAACAGAAAAGGGAACAGAAAAGGGATCAACAAAGGGAACAAAAAAAGGAACAGAAAAGGGAACAGAAAAGGGAACAAAAAATGAAACAGAAAAGGATATCAATATTTGGCCAGAAAATGATCCTGAAAACACACAAACAAACTGGCTCCCCCGCGTGGACTTGGACGACGAGGATTTAAGCGATTTTGTCCGGTTGGATCCTCTAATGGGAAACGCGGCAAGGACAAGGCGCTCGGCGGACTCCACGGTCGACCCGAACGATTCATACGTGAGCTTGAGGGACTTTTTGAATTCTATGGCGGGACCAGACGAATTACAAGGAGGCCAGCTCCCGGAGCCCCGGCGGAGGTCAAAGGTTTCCGAGGGCTCACTGCCCGATAGGAGCCGGCGCGAAAATAGGGACAGGAGGAGCTCCAAGTTTAGCTGGAGGACTTTTCCCTTCCGGGGCTCACTTGGCGGGCCTGTCAAGAAGTCCACCTCCACGACGGCAACGGCCCC
>ERZ746981.199-NODE-199-length-42658-cov-15.004251_pt1 | contig 42658 bp, 24 predicted proteins | sample MGYA00374948_ERZ746981 | MGnify/ENA primary metagenome ERZ746981 (study PRJEB28757, sample SAMN06711160) | food metagenome | host: microorganism | place: China:Harbin | collected 2017-01-30 | study: EMG produced TPA metagenomics assembly of the Analysis of...
GGCTGTATTTGGCGGATTTAGCAGAAAAGAAAAAAATAATAAGGGAAAAGAAAAAAATAAAATAAAATAAAATAAAAAGCAGGGTTCATACAATGAAAGAGAATGAAATAAATAATGACCGAAAACAATTCGAGCATCTATCTGGTTTTTCCCTCCTTTTGCATCCTATTTACATGTTTCTTCGTTGCTAAACACCTTCATTGCAAGAAGCCAACATCTACAATGCCTTCAGAAACTGAACGTTTGCTTGGAAATAATGCGAGGGGTGCAAACTCTACACCTTCCATATTCCAGGTTGTTATCTCTAGAATATACAATGCATTGTACTTAGCGTTATCTTCGTCAGCACTAAACTGGCTTTTGTTGTTTGTTCCACTCGGAGTGTTGGCAGCTTGGTTGCACTGGGGTGCAGTTGCAGTTTTCTCGCTCAATTTCGTGGCTATCATCCCTCTTGCGTCCCTTTTAGCATATGCTACTGAAGAATTGGGAGAAAGCATTCACAACGATTCAATTGCAGGACTCCTGAATGCCACCTTTGGAAATGCCATTGAGGTCATTGTTGGTATTGTTGCGTTGACCCAGAACCAGATTACAGTTGTTCAGGCCTCGATGTTGGGATCTATTCTCTCCAACTTGCTTCTTGTGTTAGGTTCGTGTTTTATTGCTGGAGGAATCAAATACTCACAGCAGGTGTTTAATCAGACCGTTGCACAGACCATGTCATCCCTCCTAGCCTTAGCTGTAATCGGCTTGCTTCTCCCGGCCGCATTTCATGCCTCACTTCCGAAGAAAACGCCAGATTTGGATCGTAAGATCTTGGATTTCTCCAGAGGAAACGCTATTCTCCTCTTGGTTGTTTACTGCCTGTTCCTTTTCTTCCAGTTGAAGACACACGCCTACCTCTTTGCCGACACGGGAAGCACCGATCAGCAAACTGGCACGCCAAACGACGAGGCAGTGCAAGAATCCTCCTCTGATCTTGAGAATCAACAGCAGTCTTTGCCGGTTCCAGAGCCTGCATCACGTGCTTCGTCGAGATCCTCGCACGGCAAAACCCGGGCGGGTCTTGTCATGAGGCCAAAATCCATGTATGACTTGAAAAAAGTGGCCAGACAGGAGCATTTGGGTGCTTCTGAGTCTGTTGCGATTCTTTTCCTCACTACACTTCTGGTTTCCGTGTGTGCCGACTACTTGGTCTCGTCGATCGACGACATCGTCGCGTCCTCAGGTCTTTCGAAGACTTTCATCGGTTTGGTGGTTATTCCAATCGTTGGAAATGCCGCTGAGCATGTCACGGCTATTGTTGTTGCTTATAACAACAAGATGGATTTGGCAATCGGTGTTGCCGTTGGCTCTTCTCTCCAGATTGCCTTGTTTGTCACTCCGTTTATGGTTTTGATTGGCTGGTTTTTGGATGTGCCTATGTCGCTTTATTTCTCCTCTTACGAGACCGCCGTCATGTTTGTTTCTGTTTTCATCACCAACTACTTGATTCTTGATGGCGAATCCAACTGGTTGGAGGGTGCCATGTTGATTTGCACGTATCTTATTATCGGTGTGTCCTTCTACCTTTATCCAGATACGCTCGCCCAGTGAGTGCTTACGTTCTTTCTCTGTATTTACACTTTTGAATCATACATCGGAGTTTTTTTTTAGTTTTTTTGATGTTTATCCTCCTAAATTCTTTTGCTTGCTTTATCCGCAGCATGAGACTGTAAAGTAAAAGTAAGAACATGGCAACGTTCACCATGAAAGAAGATGAACTTCGAAAGTTGTAAAGTAGAATCTTACAAGTCGTACAACCTTGAAGTTGCTTTGTCTCTCATCAAAGCATAAAGGCCGATCTACGTGTATCCATACAAAAAGAATTAGTTATGCCTGTCCTTTTTATTAATTGTCCATTTATACCTGAGCCGAGCTGACTCATCTCTTCGTCAAATACTTAGACTTCAACCAGCTTAACTTCTTCAAAAGCTCCATCTGTAATCGATATTCTCCTGCTTACACCACTCACGCACAAAGTAAAATCCAAGATTGATCACACACGGTAAGCTCAATGTATGCCCAGCAATTGGAAGTGTGTAGTTTGTCTCTCCGAATCCTTGCTCCTCTGTTGGAATAATTAGTTTCTCTGATTCGACTTCCGAAAGACTTTTGCTGTTTTGTGCCAATCTTGGGTATTTGTGGATTAGATCTGCAGTTGGTAAGTATTTCTCACCCTTCCGCATTGAATTGTGAAAGCTGTCCTGAACCCTGAGCAATTTTTCAACGGCTATTTTCATTCTTTTGAGCAGTCTGCTTGATTCGGTTTCTTTCACGTCAAGCAACAGCTTCAGTCTCTTTTCTTTAGCTTCTAGAAGCAACTTCAGAATAAACGCGTTCACGAAGTAGCATAGTCCAATAATATGCCGTATACTCCGTGCAGAACTTTCCTTTTCCTCATCTATACTATTGAGCCTCTTAGTTATTTTCACGCCATACTTCACCAGTTCTATCCAGTCTGTCTCAGATACTCGGTTATTTTTTGGCTTACTTTGTGCTACCTGGCTTTCCAACCCTTTTGTGTACATTTCAGCTGTGAAAAGAAGATATGACTCCAGAAAGCATGCCGATGCTAGCATATATTTCTGCGATTCGAATAGATCTCCAGCCTTGTGCTTTAGTTTTCTTGCTATATCATCGTGTGACAGACGTTTTATCTCCGTTTCTGGTGTTTTTTCCGGGTTCTTGTGCTCCACGTATATATTTTCGACTCTTAGCTGTGGAATTGAAAACCGTGTGAGTAGTTCTTCCGGGAGTCTGGGGCTCAATAGTTTTGGAAGATTCAATTTCTGGCGCTTCGATTTGAGTATATAATCTTCAGCATTGAGCATGATTGGACGAAATAAATCAATTGGGGGATCTTTGCAAAGCTGGCCAATAGATATCAGATATTGAGCTTTTAGCGGTAGCAATATCTTATCGTGAGTTGACTACCGTCTCTTTATCATTTATCGGCCGGTAGTGGGAATTATTTACATTGTTGCATTGTTGCTAGAGACCATCCAATCCTAAATCTGTGTGTACGGATGTGGCGACGAGGGCCGACCCGACGGTCACCGTTTGACGATCCGGTGAAACGGAAACGGAAATGGGATATTGTGGGGGGGATATTGAGAATTGACTCAGCTGGCGGTGAAAAAAAAAAATTAAAAATTAAAAATTAAAAAAAAAAAAAAAAAAAATTTGAGCTGAAAAATAAAAAAAAATTGAGAATTATCGCTATTATTGTCATAAAAATTTTATCGCATCCATCAAGGTCAGAACCACATACCTAGATACAAAAGATTACAGTTACCGAATGAACGAGATTCGTATCATCGAGACTCTATCCGGACTTTAGAAGTATCGGCAGTGTATGAAATCCGTTGAAAGCGTAAGCAGCTACGTTGGAACAGCAGTGCAAAGCAATAGTGAAAAAAGCAATAGTGAAAAAAGCAACAGTTATTGTATTCTAGCAATTTGAATCACAGCATGTCTACAAACTCGATCAAGATATTGGCAAGCGATGTGGATCGTCATCTTGCAGAACTTGTGGCGAAGAGGTTGGGCCAGGCTCTAACGCCCGTAGATTTCAAAAGAGACTCCAACAAGGAAATCACCTTTTCCATCGGCGAGTCCATCAGAGATGAAGACATATACATTGTGATGCAGATAGGTTCGGGACCGGTGAACGACAAGGTGTTGGAGTTGCTCATCATGATCAATGCCTGCAAGACGGCCTCGGCCCGACGGATCACGGCTGTGCTCCCAAACTTCCCCTACGCCAGGCAGGACCGAAAGGATAAAAGCAGAGCACCAATCACTGCAAAGTTGATGGCCGACATGTTGACGACGGCGGGATGCGATCACGTGATCACCATGGACCTCCACGCAGCCCAGATCCAGGGCTTTTTCGACATCCCGGTGGATAACTTGTACGCAGAGCCTTCAGTTGTGAGATACATCAAGGAAAACTTGGATGTGAACAACGCAATAATCATATCTCCGGATGCAGGAGGTGCCAAAAGGGCAGCTGGTTTGGCCGATAGGTTGGACTTGAACTTCGCGTTGATCCACAAGGAGAGGGCCCGGGCCAATGAGGTCAGCCGAATGGTTTTGGTGGGAGATGTTACCAACAAGCAGTGTATTATCGTTGATGATATGGCCGACACTTGTGGCACACTTTCCAAGGCTGCCGAGATCTTACTGGATAGTGGTGCTCAGTCGGTGATTGCCATTGTCACGCACGGAATTTTGAGTGGCCACGCCATCGACAACATCAACAAATCGCGCCTCACAAAAGTTGTCTGTACCAACACCGTGCCGTTTGAGAGTAAGATGAAGCTATGCCCAAAGTTGGACACCATAGACATCTCTGGAGTCTTGGCCGAGGCTATCAGAAGGTTGCATAACGGGGAGAGCATCTCGTTCCTTTTCCGTAACGCACCATTCTGATCTGGGGCTTGCACTTCTGTTTTTGTTGTCCTTTGTTTTGTACGTTGTCGACAGTTCGAGTTCCTCTCTCTCTACTTTTTTGCAATTTACATGTTCTTCTTCTGTACATGGCTGTAGTACACTTGCCCTTGCCCTGGTATATCCGTATTGTATTACTTTTCTACTTAAAACCCGTGCTTACACTGCCTCAGAGTCCGTACTCGCCAGCATCGAACTTTTCAAGCGAGTCCAATAGAATTGCTTGCTGGTTATTCTCTCCAACCAACTCGGCAATTCGCTTTTTGCTCATAACTTGGACTGCATGAACATCCGGAACCCAGACAACATAGCATCCGGCTCTTTTCCCCGATATAACACCCGGAATTGCATCCTCGAACACAAGGCATTCCTCCGGCTTAATGTTGGTCTCACGCTCCTTGTTTATGAGCTCGAGTCCAGCCCACCACACATACGGTTGGGGTTTTCCCCTTCCGGCTATTTCCGGATTGTCACCTGTGATAATTCTACCTTCAAAAAGACTAAAGCCCTCTTGAAGATGTCCAGACTTCAGGTGGAATTTCTCAGTCGTGGAAGACGTGCAGAGAGCAATCGGGATTCCCTCAGAGTGTAGTTTCTTGAGAAGCTCAAGTGCCCCGGGTAGAAATCGAACCTTGGGCCAGAGCTTTTCCTGCTCTTTGGATGTGAGTCTAAGAATTTCCATGTTATCTGTCACATTTCCCAAATGATATGCATCCACGACAACCTGGCATGCCATGGGGCCTTGCAAACCCTGAAGCTGCACTTTCACATCCCACGTAAGTCCGCTCTCCACGCCGAAATTCTCCCTGAGAACTTTCGAGAATGATTCTGTGTACACATCCTCAGAATTGATGAGAAGTCCGTCCATGTCGAAAAGACAGGCCTTGAACTGTTTGCTGTGTGTCATTTTTGCACTCTGTGAATTGGTTTGGTTGTTCTGATCTGTATTATGCTGAATTCAGGTGGTGATGATGGCTAATAAGTTTGTGCTTGAGGTAATTTGGAGTGATCTGAATCTCAACCGTCGCCTCGGCTGGAATTTCATTGCGGTGAATTTTTATTTCTCACTTCCCGATTGGGTCGACCGTTGGGGAACGTTTTTGGATTTGTCGCACTGATTATAGGCAAGTGTTTGAAATTTATGGAATAGCCTTAATTACAGAAAAGATACTGAATATGGTTACATTGGATTCTTTGGCCAAATAGCCTGAAGTTTTAAGTGGTAGTCTTTTACAACATGGAGGAGCTGCAATGCGCTTTTACTGCTGTTTTGTTTGGGATTCTATAATTGTGGTAGCAATACTCATATTAATAGATGCAAAGTGTGGAATGGAAGACGATACAGTAAGAGAGTAAAGACCGGAAAGAACTATGGAGATCAGGTTAGAACATAGCCTTATAAGTATGATCGTAAGTTCGAAGCATGATCATAACTCATAAGTATGTTAAAAAACACATAAGCATATTCGTAACTCCTAAGTATGTTCATAAACTGTCAAAGCAATAGAGGGATAGAACAAGGATGTTCTAAGTAGAACAAGGTCTGTTGTACAAGATGAAGAATCACAACTATATAAAGATGAGATATCCTCTTGTGTCTATACTAAATCATATGTACAAGTTATATACCACAATAAATATTGAATAACTATACAAATCTGATAACATTGACTTTAACATCAACTCATAAGTATGTTCATAAACTCATAAGCTTGTTCATAACTCATAAGCATGATCGTAACTCATAAGTATGTTCATAAACTCATAGGTACAATTGTAACTCCTAAGCATGTTCATAACTCCTCAAGAATATTCACACACAGTCACATCTCTCCCTACACAACTACATTCCCTAATGCATTAGCGTTCTTACATTACCCCTTAAATACGTTCATTACTCATAACGGAGGCAAGCTGTTCCTGCAGACAGGGCATTGGAGCTTGTACCTCATCCATCCCTCTAGGCAAGCAGTGTGGAAGATGTGCCGGCAAGGGGTCACCATGTAATTTCGAGCAGCCAGCAAGTTGGCAGCACTAGTACCCATGCCAGAGGTCTGGGAAGTGGAACCAAGCTGGGTATCGATGACAGGAATCTCAAGAGACTGCATGCAGATGGCACAGTCCAGCTTGCACTTGAGCTGTGTGCCGTTATCGCCACCAACAAAGCTCTCGAAGTTGTAACCGTTCTCGAGATCGGCCTTGGTGAGGATCTGGTGGTAGTTGTACGTTTTGGGGAGGTATTTCTCAGGGAGGAAGAACCTGGGACCGACCACTTCCTGCAGAAACATAAGTAACAGCTGGGCAGACACCCATATGGCGAGCATAGCCACAAATGCAGGGTCCCGGTGGTGGCGGAGCGGGTTGGAGAATGTGAAGAGATACACCAATGGAACCAACCGAAGGGCGGAGATCCCGAGCATGAAACTCCAGCTGAAGGACCTCCTGGAGCCCCGGATGACGTTTCTGTAGATCTGTGGTATCCAGTAGGAGTTGGTAACGATCAACGCGGCATACTCCATAAATTTCCGCTGTGTTTTGGGCCACGTGGTGACGTTGAGGCCCAGAAAAAGAAGCAAGAGCATGCCGAAAAAGTACCGCATGTACAATCTGGCTGCGACCGACTGCTCGTCCTCGGGAATGGGGGTTGGCAATTGTTGTTGTTGTTGTTGTTGTTGTTGCTGCTGCTGCTGCTGCTGCTCCTCCTCCCTCTCATCAATCGGAGACCCCTGAAACGCGGTTCGCCACGTTAAAGGCCGCTCGTTGGTCTGGGCAGCGTAAATCTGGATTGCGTACTTCATCTCGTAGATGGAGGAGCACACGAAGGCCAAGAATGCAGCCACGATGAACTGGAGATAGAGCTCCTTGTAGATCATCGAGCAGAGAAGCATTACCATGCTGAGCGAGCCATCTGCCACGTTTATGAGGGCTACAGTCCAGAATGCGAGCCTGGAGAGTGTCGAAGGTGTCGAAGTGTCGTGCATCTGGTTGACAAACATCCAAATTTGGGCGATCACCAGCACCGCACAGCCAAGAACCACCCGCTGAAGGCCCATAGTCTGCACCTCGTGCCTCTGGCCCTCACACTGGCCCACGCTAAGCACTACGCGGCAATCGGGCGAGTACAGAATGCCCCCGGAGACCTGGAGATGCGGGATTCTCGCATGTGGTCGGCCCAGCGGGTTTTCGAGCTCTGCATCGATCTCCCGGAGCTGGTCCTCGCTCAAATCCGTCGATTGCACGTGCAAGTACGCGATATACTCGCAGCTTGCACTCTGCTCGAGCAGATCGCTCACCACTCCAAACTGGAGATCCTGGAGTGGTGTTTGTGCCATTCGCCAGCTGTAGGTATCCCTGGTACCGTCAAAGGCCTTGCCAGGACCAAGATTCAAATGTGGTAAGGCGTACGGGCCGGCAAACTTCGCGGACCGCGTCACTGCAACGATGTTTCCCGTTTCCGCGTGGTAAACACCGGAAAGTGCCACTTCATCCTGAACTTTTTCGCCCGGATCGCTCAACTGCACGTGCAAATCCACCACTGACACCCCCCTGTGACCCGCAGGCGACTCTGCCCGTGTCCCGTTGCCACTTCTCGTGTTGCCAATCCGTATTTTGACCGCTCCCTGGTCGTAGGTCACGTTTCCGGGCCTAGACCACACTCCAGATGCCGGTTTCTGCTCATTTCCCTGCCCGCCGACCACCACGGGCCCGTCCTCGGCGAACGGCGAGCTCGAGTCGCCGTTAGTGCTCTCGAAATCGTTTAGCTCGGACTCTATCTGCCGGTACTCACGCAATTTGTCGTAATACTGCGGCACATGCATCGGTATTTCGTGCAATTCCGGCACTTCCACACGCGTAAACCCTCCCTGAACGTACCCGGTAACGTTCAAGTGGTACGCCCCACCTTCATGAGTACCCCTGGCACCTTCTGATGCCCCCCGCGGGAGCTCGACCACTCTCTCCTCCGTATTCCACACAGACGCCGCTTTTTCACTAATTGCATCTGGAAGAATGCTGTATTTCTGCGTCTCCTCAAACGAGCCCTGTCCCTTGTCCGGAAACGGCCAGTCCGAGGCGTTTTTGCCCTCGAGAACGTCCCCGTAACTGAGCCTGAACCCCGTCAAGTTGCCATATCCTGAACTGTAATCTCCACTTAGTGCTTTTCGAGATTCCGCCAACTCCTGTCGAAATTCGTGCATTATCCTCCTTCTATCCTGCATTGGCGGGTATCCGGCATCCTCCGGCGGCGTGCTCGACATGAAATATAGCATGAGAATCATGAATAGGAGCATTTGGCCCCTGCTTCCCGAATCATCTGGCATTGTTGCAAATGATCAATGCTGCTTGATTATTCGTTGAGCTTCTCTTTTTGAAACGCCCTCGAGACCCCAAATCCGATCCTGAAGGTTATGCTAAAACGATTGATGTGATGATGTCAAGTGTTTGATGCTTGAGTTGCTTGCTTTTGTGTATGTTTTGGGTAGAGGTGGGTGTTGTTGATAGGAGATGGTTAAATAAGAAAGGCACTGAGATAAAAAAAAATAAAAAAATAAGAAAAAAAAGAGATAGATAAAAACGCAGCTTGCCATTTCGCTATTTCCAGATTGGCAGTAGTAGTGGAAATGCAGGGAACATGGATATGGATTAATGTGTATACTAATTGTTTTCATATTTACAGTACCACTTTTATTGCCTAATATTGTTTATATACTATCTTCGAATATACTTTCTACGCATATACCTTCTTCCTATACTTTCTTCTCCATATACTTTACTTCATATACTTTACTTCATATACTGTACTCCATATACTTCACTCATACTTTACTCCATATACTCCCTTCTCCATATCACTTCTTCCTACACATTCTTCTTCCCAACCTATCATGTTAAACACCTGCTACCTACAAAACAATAAAAATAATCATGTCTATAATCGCTGTGATGACAACAGCCGGCAGTGTGGCCGGAAGTAAATAAAATATAATAAATTAAAATAAAAACAAACAGAAATAGGAAAAGTCAACGTAAATGACGCTTGAGATCATAAACCGTGTCAGAGACAGAAATAAGTTATGAGGAGAAACCCCCGCTATAAATAACGCCATTCACTGGATCTTCTTGTGAGATCTCTTTCTGGCCTCTCTAGCATCCTTCTTCTGTGGACCAGCCTCAGTGTCCATGAAGAAGTCCCACCATCTGAAAGACGAGGCATAGTTACCAATGAAATAGTGGTGGTGTCTGTCATGGTGCTCAGCGCCGGCCCAGAATGGAACAAAGTGGTGAAGAGACCATGGGAAGTCGTAACCAGAATGCGAATCGACAGCTTGCAACAACCTGAAGATAATCCAGCAGGTAAGAGTGAACAAGTGCAAGTCTCCGGTGTAGTAGGCGTAGATGATTGGGAACATGATGGTACCAGCACCAAGCGACATGACCTCCAGTGGGTGTGCATATTCGGCACTCAATCCGAAAGGTGCTGCATATCTGTGATGCTTCTTGTGGATGTACTTGTAGAAAATACCGTAGTGGAACAAACGGTGGGCCCAGTAGTGCCAGCAGTCCTCCAAGACGAAGAACAATGCCCACTGTAGAAGCATTGTCTTCAATGCTGGGAAGGGAACAGTCACCCTGATTCCGATACTCTTGCAAAGAGGGTGGAATGTCCATATTGGGGCGGCCTCAAGCCACATGTGGTCCCTTAGAACCGCCTTAAGGCACTCCCACTGCTCCTTGTCCGAAGGGATGTATGTAGGCTGGAGCTTCCACTTCCTGAAGTATGGTGTCTTGTCGATAATGTACCATGGGAGGCATCTTCCGAAGTACCAGAGCTCGTGTGTAAGGAAGAACAAGAGTCCAGTTGCCAACGAATCATTTCTCATGTATGCGTACCATGAGGCCCACAATTTCTCGAACACGTTAAGCTGATTCTGGGTGGCAAACACGTTTTTTGTCACCTGAATCAGGCTGGGAGAAGCCAACTTCTCCAGAGTAGTTGAGTTGAAAATCTCAGTCATATCCGAAGAATGCAGCTATTAAATAAAGGTATTAATGCAACAAGTTCCAGCTGTGTGCTTTCCGAGTAGACCCGCGAGAAAAATGCACAAAAAAACTGTTAGGCTTAGGGCTAAAACTTTGTTAGTATCACTTACGAGACTATTAAATCTACGCTGATGTGAAACTGCTGCGATATGTATATATATATATATATATATCCTTAAAAAGAAGAAAAAAAAAAAGCGACAATAAAATGGGTGCGTGCACTTAAAAGGAAAAGAAAAAAAAAGTTTAAATTGAATGGGAACGAGCAGAAACCTCTTTGGTGGTCCATTCAGGCAATTTGTTCTTGTTCTGCAAAATCCCAGGTGCATTTGTCCTTAATGTGCTATACGAGCAGCGATTCCGGAATGGGATGGATGTGGACAGAATCAGCCGACTCTGTTGCGCAAAAAAAAAAAAAAAATTTGGCCAGCGTATCTGAGGTTGCGCTGCGCTGCGCGTTGCGCACCTGGGCACTCTGCTTATTGGGCGCCAATTGCCGACTGTCCCCGTTCCGCTGCTACCTTGAAATTTTTTCTTCCGTATTTTTGCTGTACGCCGTTTAGCGTACCTACATTTGAAAGAGGCTCAGAAAGGGATTTTCCAGGTGGGAGAACAAGCAAAAAATGAATGAAAATAGAATGAACCAAGAGCGAAGCGAGCCCAATATATGTGTGGGGCACATTACTGTTGGATTGAATTTATGGACCTGATTTCATAATTTCATAAATGCTGGATTTCAGATGGTTGTGTGAGGTGGTGAAAAATGTATTACGTGATTAAGGCAAGCGTGGATGGCTGTTACAGGTGAGAATTGTGATTAATTTACATACGTAAAGGGGCAAAGCACACGCATTCATCTGTTTGACTTACTTCTGACACGTACGATCATATTTTGAGAAACTTGGCAGTGGGAAAATATAATAAAAAGGCTGAGTTGACTTTACAGTATGTCATTAGTCATTAGAACAGTTATACGGCACATATTTTCCAATTCAAAGCCTTTAAACTAGACCTAATGCAATAATGCGATGAACGAGGAAACAAGCAGGTATCGCCTGGTTTTAGTACATGGCTTTTGTACATGGCTTTTGTACATGGCTTTTGTACATGGCTTTTGTACATGGCTTTTGTACATGGCTTTTGTGTCAAACATAAATTCTAACTAAATCTCCACCAAAGTTGTATGTGCTAACGTGAATCGTGAAAAATTCAACAAACTCAACATTCAGAAGCTCAAATACTCATGTATGGAAAAAATACGATTAGAACGGCAGACGTTTAGTTTCTTTTCGCTACACGATCTCTGCGTTTGATTGTTTCTCCAAATTAAGCTTGATCTATGGAATTTCTTCCCTACAGCAGCCCACTAATCGGCATTCCTCGTAAAATCCCAGACAAAGCATTTATCTGATTGATCTAATGTGAAAATAGCTCGTATAATGAACAATCCTGATCCCTCTTTGAAATCATCTCCTCCCCACAGTTCAACCGTTCTTATCGTCTAAGAATTTGGTACTTATGGAAACTGTCGACTTGCTTTTTTTTATTATCAATTTTTCATTCGTTCTCTCCCTTATATAAGCTGAGCAAGATTATTTAATTGTACACTTACCTACGAATTCCTGCCCAATTGTTTTTTGATAATTCGCTCGCTTACTTCTTATTTCTTCCAATCTTTCCTATAGACCACAGCCAGGCATTCTCAGTTTTCCAAATTTTACATTCAAATCCTGTTTTTGCTGACATATTCACGAAGCTCAATACTCATCAATCACGGTATTTGTCTTGATGCCTTATCTGTATTCTGCCGTATATCCTGTGTTTCCGGAAAAACCAGTAAGTAGCTTTCAACCTTAAAAGAATGTTACCGCCGCATATTTGATAATTGCATTGTTATGTTGGTCTGAATTCATGCATATTTTCTCTGTGAAGTATGCACTCAGACGCATAATCAAAACGATCGCTACGATGTATACGAGCGCAAATGTCAGTTCATGTGATTTGCCCGAATAGGTGACGCAAACCCGCATGCAGAAAATTAATTTTAGGTCTACCAGAATGATAACGGACGCAAAAATAAATTTTGAAAACTAAAAAAGAACAAATGTTGCACAGCCTGATAAGAATGGATCAAGATTTCAACATCAAAGAAAAAATTAATAAATTACAAAGTTGAAGGGCAAATTATGTGAGTTTATTACCTAACTGAGGCTTTGGCAACTATCCAAAGCTATGCTTCAAAGTTCGATTATGGTTTTCTAGTTTGAACATTTGTTAAATTCGAAAGCAGTAAGAAGCAAAGTAAAATTTTGTCCAGGAAAAAACTGGGAGATTCACACGTTTATTTGGCTTTGTTCCAATTGTTCCACATGAGAAATTAATGTGTCTCTTTCTTTCGTATTTGGCACGTTATCGCTCAAATTCGCCATTTTACTTTGAAAGCGAAAAAATTGAAGATCAGAAAAGCCAAATCCCCCCTTTAGATAATTTTCGTCCTTTTTTTCTTTCAAATTCTGTAGCGACTGAAATTCAAGTCGATAGGCGTCAATTGTTTTTATTCCTATCTGCAGCCCTTTTTGTGTTCACGTGACATTTTTATTTGGTACACCTCGCACCTCGATCTCGACGATTTCCTCCGATAAAGTAAAAAATCGAATATATATATTTTTGAGGTAGGTATGGGTGAGCACGAAAAATACGGACTATCGAGAAATCAGCAAGACTTGAATTCGCGGGTGAATTTTCCATGGGGCAGAGCGAAGGCTGAAAATTTTTTTATTGGATCCTGTGCATTATACTTTGCAACTTAAAGCTTTACTGCAAGAATCTTTAACATTTTAGCTTATTACAGACTGTTTCTTAAGCAGACCAAGCATTCAACAGAATAACCAAAGAGTAAGTAATACAGGAGGATATAAGTGGTGTGTTCGCAGGCTGATGGTCGAAATGATTCTTTTTTTGATGTCGAAATTGAAATGTGGAGGATAATATGTCAAACAGTGTTTTATCATTCGGGATAGACAAGGACTAAAGGCAGAGATGGAGGATATTATAACTATAAACATAGTGTCAAAGCAGCCGTGTTTCAGATGGGATTATTTGGTAGGATGATGGCGTGTTGGATATCTAAAAGCTTAGATAATAAGTTGTCGGTATTCATCAACAGTTAAGTTAGTATAGACCAATCAAGTACAACAGATAGGAAGCAGGTTTGCTTTTGAAAGTTGTTGTGTTCAAGTGAATGCAGGAATGCAATTTGTTTTCAGTCGTATCGTAGTCTGTTCATGTGTCGAAATATATCGAAATCAGCAGTATATCACATTATCAGTTATGATCATTTTCACAGAGTTGTTTACTAACATCACGTTTGTTCAGTGTCCCGTTTGCACGAATACCAAGTCATTGGAAGAAGACTCCCAACCGAGTCCGTCCCAGAGCCAAAGTTGTTCAGAATGAGAATCTTTGCTCCAAACGATGTTGTCGCCAAGTCTAGATACTGGTACTTCTTGAAGAAGTTGCACAAGGTCAAGAAGGCTTCTGGTGAAATCGTTGCTTTGAACATCATCAGCGAGGCTAAGCCAACCAAGGTTAAGAACTTTGGTGTCTGGATTAGATACGACTCCAGATCCGGTACTCACAACATGTACAAGGAGTACAGAGATGTTACCAGAGTTGGTGCCGTTGAGACCATGTACTCTGACTTGGCTGCCAGACACAGAGCTAGATTCAGATCCATTCACATCTTAAAGGTTGTTGAATTGGAGAAGACCAGCGATGTCAAGAGACAGTACGTTAAGCAGTTCCTCGAAAAGGATCTCCAGTTCCCATTGCCACACAGAATCTTCAAGTCGAAGAACACATACTACGCCAAGCGTCCAAGCACCTACTACTAAGCGTGTTGATGCTACTAGTGTAATAAGCTGTTATTTGTCAAGGGTGGAAGTTGCGTGTCTAAATAGTATATACTTTACTTTTCTTGGTTTAGGTAGTGTTTAGATGGCGTGTGATACATTTTAATTGATCTACAAGAAAGTGTTGTGTTTGTAGCCGTTGTAGTGAGTCTTAGATGTGTGTCATGCCTATATTCTAGTGGTAATATTGATATGAGTTGTGTATCTAGGAGTATATCAATATTGGGTTGAAATTTGTACTCTTACCTTCTTTCCTTGTTCATATCTATTACTATGTTAAGCAAAGCTGGAAAACTCTAATGGGTGATTAAACTTACAAGAATTACTCACTATTATATTAGATATAATTTACTTAGGCAATCCCGTTTCTTGTAAGAAGCTTATGTATACAGCCAGGATGTTTAGCTTTTAGTTGCCAGTGAAATAAATTAAGCATACGGCTTAAAGGTATTTTGCATTTGTATTGGGCTGGAGGGTAGTTGCGTTATCAGATATAATTTGAGATAGTGATCCATTTATTTCGGCTGGTCAAAATTATTGTACTTCACATATTTCTGAAATAACCGTTACAGCTACTGTTCTTCATGTCTCAGTTTCCTAATGTATTTCTACATCCTTATTTGCCTAAATTATGTGTTCTTTCCATATTTCTACTCTAGCAATCATTGTTTTTAAGGTTTATTAGATTTTAATATACTGCAACCATTTGAATTGCTAGTATAAAGTTACTGCATGTGAGCTTGTAAAAATATCCTTACTTAAATTCGTCCGGTGATGACAAAAAAGAATTTTGTTCCAACATTACAAAAAACAGTGATATAAATAAGTAAGGAAAGCATCACAGAAATCAACATTTACAAAGACTTTCAAAAATACGTACTAATGTATTATGTCTGCCTAGTTTGATCTTCACAAATACAACAGTCTAGCTTATGTCGTGAAGATAGTAATATCTTGAAAGAATTTTGGTACCAAATCATTTCGAGAGTCACTTGTTGCCCGTGCAAACAGTTAATTACGTCTTTAAGCATGTATATATGCAGAATAGTAGATTATCATGCAGACAATTACATTTAGTAAACTTGAAAATGCAACATCGGCAACGAAAAATAATGTAGAAGGACTAGCAAAATAAATACGCTGAAATTTCCCGAAGCAGCGAAAAAGCCAAAGAATCTTGAGACTGAGTCGCACGCACTTTTTTTCAGTGCTCCTTCTAATTTTGTACCCCACATTTAAGGCGACGTCAATATTTTGATCAGTTTAAATCTCTACTGATTCCAGTAACCTAACCTTGTGATATCGTCAGAAATATTTTGCTTGCAGTAAGAATCCATGCTCATATGTATTTCGGCCAAGTAACACATCCCAGAAATCAGGTATCATCGCAAACAATCTAAGTCAACATCATCCATTATTTATTCACTTACTTCCAATTTACAATGCCAGCAGCAAGATTTTCAGGGCTTCAGAAAGATGTGCTGACGTTATATAGGGAATGTATGAGGGCTGCATACGCAAAGCCAAAAGAAAATAGAGAGCACTGGGTGACGTTTGTTCATTCACAGTTCAATAAGTATCGAAACCTACCCAGGCGAGATTTCAGCACTATAGAGTATTTGCTACGGGTTGGAAAGAAAAGATATCAGATGTACAAGGCATCAGATGCAAAGGATGTGATATGATGACACATATTCATTATGCATCCTAAGTATACTTGTGTGTGTATTATATAGTACTTTGATACGGCTGACGATGATTTATTGATTAAGCATTGTGAGAAATTCATGGCGGTGATGTAAAGAAGTATGTAAGAATATAAGGAATAAATGTGCGTGGATGGTGAGGAGATAGATCATACAAATCATGAAGTAAGTCATACAAAGTGTAGATGCGTAGATGCAATGAGTGAATGTGGAACGCAAATGGATGCAAAGTAAGTAGATGCGAAGCAAATAAATGCAAAGCAAGTAGATGCAAAGCAAAAGTAGAAAAACGCCAAATAGATATCGCGGTAGCATGTGGCAATGAGTACATCGTAGATTGCATAGATTGTGCAGGTTGCATCGATTGCGTGAATTGCGTAGATGGGATTGGTTGCATAGATTGCACTGGTTGCATATATTGCATAGATTGCATAGATTGAACAGATCATGCGATACTAAAACACTTGCAAATACCAACATTACAAAGCACACAACCACAAAAAAGCGAATATCCATCATCTCAGAAACCGTGTAGCATCTTCACATCTCATTAAATAACATCAATCCCCAAATAGCACCGCCGAGTGCACCAAAAGAAGTTCAGTGGACCTGGTCTTGGCCCCATTGTCAAGAATTTCACGCTGGGGGTTCCCGCTGCTGTCTCTTGCCAAAGTAGGAGCAAAAACAGTGGCCAAAGCACTGGTGGACATTTTGGTGAGCTGGTGGTTAGCAACTACAGCATTCAGGTGATCAACAAGCATCCTCAAAACGCGGTAATTGGCCGCAGGAAGGGCCACTAGCACGTGATGCATGCCCTTCAGTTTGTCATCGTCTGAATGTTGCTTACTGCATGCCAAAAAGGACTCATACTCGTTGAACGGAATCACGGGCTCCGGGATCTTCTTTAAGTACCGTTTTAGCATGCCGGCAACAGCATGGACATCCGTATCAAGTGCAGAAGCAGTCATTTTCCTTAGTTGCTCGGTCGAGGAGCCGCTGGCACCGCCTAGACCTTCCATCTTGGTGCTCGAGAAGAATTTCTCGATTTTATCAATGGCCAAAGCCGATCCGCTCACCCTGTAAATCCCCTCACACATCAAGCCGCGCCTCGAAACCTCATTCATGCATGCACTGACAATGTAAGGCACGTCTCTCAGCTCGTATCCGGCCCTGCTCTCCAAAGTGAGCGAGTACAACCCTACACCAGCAGTAGGCGAGCCCTGAATCGGCGAAAGCCGCTGCCTCCGGGCAAGAATTGACGAGGGCGAGCCGCCGGAAATGGCCGGAGGTGTTCCCGCGGATGCACCGGCGGCTCCCTGCTTGCCGTTCTTCGACAGCAAGAAATTCTGCGAACGGGACCGGATCATCGAGCTCAAAGACGGCTGTGCAGGCCCATTGGCGTTGCCGTTTGCACCTGCGTGGCCGCGCATGCTCTCGAGGGCCTCGTCGCCCTGCCTGAGGTCGATCGGCGCGCTAATAGACTGGCTGGAGATAGAGCTGGATATCCCGGAGATCCCAGCGGAATTGCCCGCGGCAAGTACACCCGAGCCTTCGGTAACTCCGGCACCCGCCCCACCCCCCGGCTCGCCACCGTTGGCCTGCGAACCACCGAAAAATCGCCTCATGAAGCCCTGTTTGCGGTGTGGCGTGGATCCGGAGTCCACCCCGGAAGAATTCGAGGACGACGATGACGTGTTAATGATTTTCCGGGCGGGAATGTCGTCTGTGTTGATTTCAGGCACCTGTTGCAGGATCTCGGCGCGTCGATCGTCGATTTCCGCCTGCAGCGACCTCTTCTGCGACTTCAAACCTTGGATATCTCGAATTATCGTCGCCTTTGACGCGGTCAACGAGTTGATTTCCGCCTTCAAGAGACGCAACTCGCGTTCTGCCTGGGCCACCTGCTCCCGCCGCTGCCTCAAAACGGCAAGGTCAGCCTGAGGAGCGGACATCCCTGCACCAAAAGGTACCGTCTCGCCCATCGACTCGGAAAACGACCGGTTGTGGAATCCGTCCGACGTCGAAGGGAGCGGAGGAGTCGCATATGCCGAAGTTGAGTGTTCTGACTGCGTCCGCATGTGCTGAGGAGACGAAGCTGCCGAATGCTGGCCGACCGGCGACCCAAGCCGGCCAAACTGGCCTTCAAAAGCCGCCGATTCGCTTTTTGTCGTTCCTGGTGCTCTTTTCAGACCCATGTTTGCCCCACTATCACCTCTCTTGTGCCGGTGGAACACATGAGTCAACGACCGGCCGAGTGTCGCACTGTTTTTCCGCGAATGCGACGGCGAGGATGTCACCAATGGGCTGCTTTTCTGCGAACTGCCCACACCAAACCGAAATGGGCTTTTTCGAGCATTGTACTCTTTCCACGGTTCGAGGCCTGCCTCGGGCACTGGTGGTGTGCGTGGCGGAGATGCCAAAATCGTCGTGTACGGCCTCCGCGACGCGTCGCCAAAGCTGATCCCGTGGATGTTAAGCCCGGCGGCCGGCTTGCCTGTTATCGACGCGTCAATCGGCGCGTCGCCATCCCGTCGGCTCTTTGGTGGCGGCCTTGGCGGCGTCAAGGACGGTGTTTTGTGCTCTTCCCCCACCTGAAGCACCCCCTCTTCCTCTCTCTGCCCCTTCTGCCGCTTCTCCACATCCCCCTCCTCCTTAAAATCAATAAAACTCTCACCGTACTCTCCAGAGCGGTCTTTGTCTACAACCAGCAGCCCGTTTCTATTCTCGCTCCGCAGAGACTCGTTCGAGCCCCGCTCTGGGTGCTTTCCGGAGCTCTGCCCAACCAGCTCCTGAAGATGGTCCACCTTCTTGATTTCTGCCGCTTTATCTTCGCCTGACCTGTGTCCCGGCTTCTTCTTCTCGGAACTCTCGCTGTTATCCGAGCTGTGACCTCCACTATGCGATGTCTTCCGAGAGCTCTTCGCCTTGGCCTTGGCCTGCTTCATCCTCTCGTACTTTTTCTTCTTCTTCATCAACATCCGGTGACAGGACATGCAGAAAAGACCCTTTGACGTCCGTGCATACCGTAAATCCTCGATTGGTTTCTTGCACGCCCGGCACTTGAAGCAGTCTGCACAGTATGCACAGTCGCCCGCCAGTATTGCCATGTCGTAAATCTTCTTTCCACAGTTTTTGCACGTATACGAGCAGTCTGCACACACCAATGCCCCTGTTCCAAGCACTAAAAAGTTCGAGTTCACCCCAAGCTGCTTGTGGCACTTCGAGCACCTAAAGCAGTTCATGTGCCATCGGTCTGCCCCGAGTTCGTACGCCTGTCCGTCTGTGATTGGCTTAGAGCATGCTTTGCAGAAATGTGGTTCTTCCATGCTGTTTAGCTTCAACCACTATTTTACGCTAATGCTGCTGATGCTATCGATGCTGCCAATGCTGCTGATGTTGATACTGTTGATGTTGTCAACACTTCCAATACTAATTTCGTAAATATGCCTTTTCTCACTTTCCTTATCACACTGTTCCTCGCACCTCCTTTTTTTTGGCCGTGTTCCAAACTAAAATGCAAGATGCAACTCCCGCAATCACGCCCAAATAAACTTGATGCCACTAAAGTGCGAAAAGATGCCAGATGCAAGCAAATTATTGGTCCTTCTCCTGGCTGTAATTAAAATGTGACCCGTCAAACCTCAAAGATCCAAAATGTAGAAAAATCTATCGGTCGAATCAAATCAACGAATGTGTAGCTAGAACTGCTGTATGCTCCCTGTTTCTATAGTATCTGCAACCCCAGTCACCTATATGCCAATTCTATATATCCTTCTGCGTGAAAAAAATGCTTTCAACTAAATACCTCTGCTCCAATGGCCATGCAACTAAATGTCCAAATTACCCGTACTGTATCTTCCTTCCAAAAATACGAGATGGCACCTTTTCCCTTGGTTTTTTTTTTTTTTTTTTTGATCCGCTTCTTTTTTTATTTTAATTCTCTCTCGCGTTTCAATGTGAGACTTTTTTCGGGCCGTGCGAAGATTTTGACTTGTCGGATTGTGTGCGACTTGAAACGGCCTTTGTTAAATACATTTACGTTTCATACCAATTAAAGCTGCTCAAGAGAATGTGTTTTTTTATATATATATACAGACAACCTAACAAATAAAGACTTTGGGCATGGATTCCAGTCATGTTATGGATTGTATGGAGAAATTTTACACCTACAAATCTGAAGACTGGCTCGAGGTATCTGAAAAATTTTGAGTAATTTGTAATTTTCGTAAGAAGCCCGACTCTAAGGCAAAGCATGTAGAAGGAGCTGTTCAGTCACTGCTGTCTGTACTCAATTTATTGTTGTAGATATATCTACGATTGTAGCTTTTTCATCGCCACCCCTTTTTGAAAGCTTAGCTACTTATTTGTCCCGGTGCAGCTTCTCCTTCCCTTTTGCTAAATTAAATGTTACACCTTCTATTGTTTTCCACATTGCATTCATTGTTGACGCACTTCCATTTTTGTTTAAACGTAATCTTAATTATGGGTTGTATAATAGTCTGCTTCTTCGTTTTATTATTTACGCCGTTTTCCTTACATTATGTGTTTGCATTTGACACCATTCTGATTGTGTTGGGCTTGAAACATTCCACTCATTTTTTTAACGATTTCCGTGTGATTATCGAGTACTTAGTTTTTAAGCGTGGTCCTTGTGGTAGCCTCTTTCTTTTTGGACTTGCTTCGATGGTATGTGCCTGATATTTGTCTTCCTCATCTCTGGTTGTTGTTAACTTGTGCTCAATAACAAAAAAATTTTTTGGTCCATTTACAAATTCTCACATTTTCTGCTCTTTTCAAGGAATTTTCAGCAATTTACAAATATTTTCAATATTCTGTAGCCTCAGTAGTAAATCTTGGTGTCGTGTTGCTGGGGTCCATACAAAAAAAAATTACAATGAAAGTAAGCGGTGTTATTATCTTCTATTGTTTCATCTTTAACTATTGTTTCAAGATGTGTACAATTGTTATTTCTACCTCTTTAACCATTTACAAAGCCTCAACCGGTTTCCTGATCTGCTTCCCTATGCCTCCATACCTTTATTGTTTATATAATTAATAATCTATGCATCCCTGTTGCACCTCTATGGGTTTGTTAGTACAATAAACGAAGAAAAGAGAAAAAGGTTGATTTTCATCTTCTTGCTGTTTAAACTTAAATCCGACCGTCTGCTATGCATACACAGTTAAAATCTGCAGGGCCAATTTCATTTGCTTCTTTAGTATTTGCCGTCCACCCAATCCCAGTAAAAAGATAAATATTCTGGTCTGCCGCTTTTAACTTCGCATCTCTTACTAAAGCTTCCATTTTTCCTCAACTTTTCATAAAACACGTGACGTAATGTTGATAGCCTGCAGGTAAATAGTGGGCCATCCTGACAGTTTTTCAACGGAATAACTGCATCATTAACTAAAATTCTGACGATCTTCTCCCCATTTGTTTTATCAACTAGTTGTTCAATCACGATTCTTGCACCCATAGGAACAAGTTCCGAAGTCCTGAAAAAACGTGAAAATGCAACTGAGTCGGTTGGCAATGCAGTTTGCTGGTTTTCTAGAATCCCAATCGCATTCATAAAGTATAAAAGATCGGTATCATGCGAAAAACTGACCCACACTCTTTGATTTTGATGCTCTGCAGGATTTTCTGACAGTAATTGGAGTGTTGCATTGACATAAACAGAGCCAAGAGTGAATGTAAGTGGATGGTCGGCCTTTGTATAGTAAAGCTCTGTGTCTCTCATGTATTCATGCTCAATAAATGCATCCATAGAAAGAGCGTTACAAACTTCACTAGATCCTTTGGCATTCAATTCGAATGCACAGTATCTAATAAGATTAGTCACGTCCTCCGATGTGATATTGAACCCTGGTGATTCTCTATTGAGCCGCTTTGATTCCTCAACCAAAGTCTTTGCGATGTATTTCTGTGTGTAACCTTGCTTTTTATGATACGGTTTGCAACTTCTACCACTGGTTAATGTGTTAGCACCCTGTGATCGCTTCTCAGGCAAAATTATAAGCTTATACTGGTTCTGGTCGTTATCAAATCCCTTACCAAAGCCTTTACCAAATGCTGTGGCTGAATCACAAACCCTTTTTGAGCCTGATGCAAACAATGGGATTGTGGCTTCATCATCAATGAGATTACCATACTTTCTTCGTATCTCTGCCCCAAAATTATACATATCTTGCAATCCAGAAAAGCACGAAGTATTCGTTTCTTGCTCGAGCAAGGTGTCATTTTCAACAAAGTATGTCCAGTCCTTAACAAATGACATCGGACCCACATAATTGTCGACTTGTGCACCTTTGAGTTTATCAAAAGTTTTCCGAAGATCGTTATTTAACGATGTTGTTGGGTATCGTTCACCATGTCGGGCAAAGATAAATACCTGTTCCACATCAAAAGCATTTTCATCATATTCCAAACCATATCCATGTCCTTGAACATATGGACCCATTCCCCCCATATATTTTAATAAATTGTGCTCACTGTTATCATTTTGCCAGTACTCTTTGCTCAAAGCGCTCCTGGTCAACGGAATACCTGAAAGAACTGTTTCAAGCCGCATGTTTGTATCTTTTTTGCAATTGAACCATGCGTTTCTATTTCATATCGAATAAAAACCGCATCAATGTTTTTGCTCTATTGAGTTATTGAATCGTCGTGCCGCTATTTATAATAGTCACAAGATTTCAAGCTTCTTGTTTATTTTTTCTTCGTCCTGTGCACGTGCTTGTTGTTACCAGCAAGGTCTTAGCGGCGTCTAATTCAATATATTTTAGACATATATTTTTCCCGCTTTGACTTATCTATATTTGTCTTATTTTATTCAAAAATACCATTTAATATCTTGTATCTCAAAAGTTTGAAGATGTCTGTAGTAATGGTATCAATTGTTTCTAATATGTCTAGTCTACGCAATCTTGTTAACTATCATTCGTCATTGTCTATTAGAAATAGTAAGTCTATTTTTTAAACTGTTCAAATAAAAATTATACTTTTCTAACAAGAAATGCTTTGTAGATAGAGTATATAAGCTACGTAAGGAGCCATTTTTTCTTTTCGCAGATACTTTCGTATGTTGTTCGAATCGCAACGATTTCTTCCTTTGATAGTCAAATTGTTGGAGCGTAATTTGATCGGTAAATATATGTTTCTCTTTTCAGGATTTATGTACAAATGGCAGCATTTATAAGAAAAGATCTCGCTTTATTTACTTTTTTGCAGGTATTAAATGAATTCAGGGATTTTCACTATTTATTAGTTTTTATTTTTTTGCTCTGATCAGGAGATATAGAACGCCATTTTGAATTATTTGAATTTTTTTTTTTTTTTTTTTTTTTTTTTTTTTTTTTGAGATGTAAAATTTTCATTCAGCATACATCGGTATCCTTCTATGGGATTTTGACTAATCGTATTAACAAGCTGTGTGCAGGTAATAATTCATATTTAAAATCATAAAGATATATCAAACCAGTTATTTTAGTCACAAAATATCAAAATGGAACAAATAATAAAGGATCCCATAAGTGTATTAACTGGAAATGTGAGTGAAGAAGCAATATTGCAAGATGTCAAAAAAATCATCGATCCGATAACTAAAGATAACTCACTCTTAGATGAGATACATATAGAAGGATTAAAACCCTCTCAGGTGTGGGGACAAGTGAAATTGGTTGTTGATGGTGTGAATGATAACATGCTCGAGGGAAAGTTAGAGGAGTTAAGTGAAAAATATGGATTAAATGAAGAGGACGAAGAAAGCGATATAAACAATGCTCAAGAAAGCAGTGATAAAGATGAACAAGATACAAAAACCGATGAAGAAGAGGATGTGGAAAGTAAAGATGAAGATCTTGGATCAGATGCTGAGTATTATAATGCGGAAGGAGATGAGGAAATTAATGAAGAGGAGAAATCTGAGAATGAGAACGATAATAAAAATGAAGACGAGGATGAAGTTGACTTCAAACCGGAGAAAGATGAATTCGGATTAAACGAAGGTCTTTTTTCGATGGATGAATATCGAAAGCAGGTTCAGGCATTAGATGAGAATGGAGATCTAAACAAGGAGGGAGATGAAGAGGATGTGGATTTGTTTGCAGATATTCAGGACGATAGTGATGATGAAATGTATTACTATGACGATTTCTTCAAGCCTGTTGTTGATAGAAGAGACTGGAGACCAAGCTCAAAGAGAAGTGGAAGGCAACAAGATCAAAAGAGAGTTAGGTTTGCGGACAAAAATGATGAAAAGCATGATGGTGAGCTTGATGATAAAGATTATGAGGATGCAGTTGCGGAGATGAATGCGGACTTCACCGAAAAAAAAGGTGTAGATGATGAGGAGGATGATGGTCAAGAAGATGGGAATGGAGCAGAAGGAAAAGATAAGGAGTTATCCACATTTGAAAGGCAGCAGCAAAAGCTAAAGGAAGAAATATCAGCTTTGGAAGATGAGGCGGTTGCAGATAAAAAATGGACGATGCAAGGAGAAGTGAGTGCTCACCAGAGAGAGAAAGATGCATTATTGGATGAGGATCTCGAGTTTGAACGTACAGCTAGGCCTGTTCCGGTGGTAACACAAGAAACTACAGATGAGTTAGACGATATTATTCGAGAAAGAATTAAGAACGAGCAGTTTGATGAGGTTCCAAAGAAGATGGTTGGTCAAATGGCCGAGTACAAGCCATCAGGACAAGTAGAGGTTTCTCAGGAGAAATCATCGAAGTCCTTAGCTGAAGAATATGAGGATGAGTATATGAGCAAGCAATCAGATGCAGCAATCGAGGAATTAAAGAAGGCACATGCCGAAATAACTGTTTTGTTCGATAGTGTGACACACGATTTAGATACTTTGTGCTCGGCACACTTCCGTCCAAAGCCTGCTGAAAAACTATTGGATATCAAGGTGGAAACTTCAGCTGTGTCAATGGAGGACGCACAACCTTTGACTATGTCTTCAGCAAGCACCCTTGCACCACAGGAAGTTTACAAGCTTAAGAATAAAGCAGGAAAGAACGAAGTTCAACTTCGGTCTGGAGTTATCATGTCTAAGGATGAATTGAGCAGAGCAGACAAAAGCAGACTAAGAAGAGCTAAGAAGAGAAAGATACGGAATAGAATGAAAGAGAACGCGGAAAAGAAGCGTAGAGTGCTCGTGAAAAAAGCATAGAGGAAGGAGAAATGGCATGCCAATGTATAATTCTAGATTTATCCGTCCATCAGACTAACTAACTAGCTAAGTATCTATCTATATAATGAACTGTGTTGGGAGGACAAGTGTTTACTGCTGCTTACGAAACAATAGCGGCATAAGTAGAGATCGAACCGAAGATCAATGATATGACCATCACTAGGTGGTAAAACCATACATTCTTCGGCTTGCAAATCCTGATGTAAAAACCACAGGGAAGGAAAATGCAGATCAATGTGCAAAGTGAGGCACCACTAAGTCCAATGATTTTGTCGAACTCCGGGTAAAGAATGGCACAAGTGACAAACATGGCATTCACGAAAAGCTTGATAAGAACTTTGACCACCTGCTGTGAAAATTTGGCCGATGAACCTTCTAGTTGTTGAGGAGTGAGCATGAACATGTATTCAATAATGTTAATGATTGGCATTGCGTTGATCGGTGTCTTGGCAATTGGAATCATTGAAACAAAGCAACTTGTCATCACATAAACGATCTTAGGGTATCCCTTCGTAAGAAGAACGGATTTGGTGATTTCGTTCATGATCTTAGATCCAAACATAAGGAAACCAACCAAGGCCATTGATGTGTCAGCAATAAATCCAACCGAGTATGTAATCTTGAGGCACTTTCCAAACTTCCTAGGTGTTGCAAGATCAGCCTTGAGTGCAGGAAAAAGTGAGTGTGAGCCAAATGGGCCAAGAATAATTCCGTATGATACACACAGGTCTAAAAGAGAAGGAGGAAACAAGTTTGTAGGAGCGGGATCGACCAAAGAACCCGGAGATGAAGTTTTGCAGAGACCAATTGTTGCAATAAGAACGACCAAAGAGATGGTAGAGATGATTCCTAAGAGACTGATGTTGGAAAGCACTCTGAGGGAGAAGAATGAGAGCGGGGTTAAAACGCAAAAGCCGATCAATTTGAAGGTGATAAGCGAGATTTGTGGGAAAAGAGCGTTTAAGGAGTCGGCAAATAAGACGATTAACGAAACGCCGACACCTAGCAACTCGACAGAGAACAAAAGAGAAATGAAGAGTCTTGCCTTGGGGCCGTACGCCTTATATCCAAGATCAGCATACGTACAAAGTGTGGGATCTGTATCCATGCACTTACTAAGTAATCCGGCCGTCCAATATGTAATGCAAGCCGAATAAACAAGTAATATGCAGCCAACAATCCAGCCTGAATGGGTCATGGCCTTGGAAAGTGCCAAAAGCCCAACACCAATAAGAACATTGATGGAATTAAACACTGTCTGCGACACGGTAGACTGTGGTGCCATCATGGTGACTTTTCGGCCCGTTCTGGACTCAACCTGCCGCAAAAAAAGCGACTGTGTGTCTGTTGTAAGCACCCTGGCCAACCCAGCCGGACCGGGAGCACCTATCTGTGCATTATTCCGCAAGCCAAGGGTGGATAAGCTTGGCTGCCTTGAAATACTGCTATAATCGGCGTAAGACTGGTCCAAAAACGACGCGTCGTCGACCGCCGCCTCGTCAAACGTCGAGTTGTTGAAACTCTCGGATGGAGAGCCCCTGTTGCCGCCGCTGCCAAACAATGTGCTGATCTTCTTACCCATCTGTGATGGTGCAAGGGTGTGTGGGTCGATGAGCTCTTCATCGTCCTTAAAGTATGATCTTGAAGCCCGGAAGCGGGGTTCGAGCGACCGGAACGACTGTGCACGTTGATATGAGCCCACAAATGCACCAATGGTGGCTGGATTTAGTGGACTTCTGGGTGTAGAAAACAGTGTTGATCTTGAAGGTCTTGGTCTTCTATTTGGAATAGGAATTGGCCTATCCGAATGGTGCAAGGGGGAGTGGTCTTCGGAGGACATTGTGCAGAAAACAGGTTGTATACAGGATTTTGTGGTGTATTTCTAGTAATGCAAAAAACAAAATTAAGCCAAGTGGTATCACGCTGCTCGAAACGGTATGTTTAATGAAAGATTGAATGGGATTGGAATGCAGACAAAATGACGGTCTGAATAGGCCCTTATGAGGGCTTTCGAACGATTGTGCTGTAATGGAGGATTAGAAACGCCCTACTTAAATATGTGAACATGCTGATAAACTAGCTTAAAATGCGTAGGTAGGACAAACACGAAATTTTCAACCTTTAAATATCACTATCGCAAATTTTGGAATTCCATGATCCTCGCCAAAGATAAACACAAAACTCAGCGCCAACTCCTCGATTGTTGTGCTTGCCAATTTTTTTTTTTCTCGGACGCATTGACAGTTGAAAATGTAAAAAATTGCTGCAGCTGTAAAACTTAAATTTGTAGATAAGAACAATGCAAGTCGAAAAAAGAACAATGTGAGCACAATCAAATGCCGTTTCTGGCTGTTCTCCGAATCGTACTGGCAATGTCTGTTATACGAGATAATAGTAGATAACAAAATGGCTGAGGCTCAAGTCAAACCTTCAAGTGTGATGGCCTACATATATTATTTACGATTATTTTCCTGACTCCGTTTAGTGCCGTGAACTGGCTTCTGCTATAAATACTTGCCGCTGGGAAGAAAAGATAAAAATAAAAAAGTACCAAAAAAAAAAAAAAGATCTTGCTCAAATCCGCAAGTCAAAAATAAACGTAGAGATGCCAGCAAAGATCACCCTAATGATCATATCCAAACGATGAAATATCACCATTCTCAACCCAGAATTAAAAAAAAACCCATACCGAATATCATAGTCCCGTCCATGCATCAAAATAGGAGCTGCTTCCTTGTTGATTCATCCCTGTTTCATCTCCTGGTGTATTGGTGTCTGCAGCGGTTGCACCTGATTCAGAACCAAATTCCTGTTGCTGATGATTGTACTTGTCTTTTCCAAAAAGTTCCGTGTTCATTGGATCAAATGCAAAGTCATAATATGACTGCCAGTTCAGAGCAAGATCATCCGGAAATTGGAATACTGGAAGCTTCTTTTGAGGGCTATCATCCTGTTTTTGTTCAGCTTGCATCGAACTAGCCCAAAGCTTATCAAAATCAGCAGCAAGGTTTGTGTCTGCCTTTTCAAACTCTGCCTCAGGATCAAAAGCCTTCTCTGTTGGCTTTCCATTCTTCTTGCAAATATACTTTTCAGTAGAAGAGAGCAAACTTAAAAGCTCCTCTTCTGTCAAATGCGAAAGAAAGTTGTACTTTTTGGTAAACGCTTTCACCTTGTTTTCACGTAAAAACCTGAAAATTGAGCTGCAGATCCCCATGGTCAACCATGCAAAAAATGTATGGTCTTTAACTAACCTGAAGTGTTTAAGTATGTGCATGAAATTGTTGTTCAGCATGTCATTCTTAAGTTTAGTGATCTTCTCAAGTATGAAATCCCTTCTCCTAAATCTGCTTTTCTGCTTCTGCTGTTCCTGAAGCGATTTCTCCAGGCAGCAGAGTCTGATATATAGTGATATCTGGATAAGTAAACAGTTATGAGTGGTGATCTCCAGACATGTGTCTATAAAGTAATCTAAACCCGTTCCGATATACCGATAACTGTGCTCCATGATTTCAGCTACATGGTTTGAAACTTCAAACGAATAAAAGAGGCATTTTTCAAGAAAGTGAAAGCATGCATGGCAATTTTGTTCTCGCTCAAAAGCAAGCAGCAAATGATGAAATATTGAAAAAAGGAGCATTGCTAATTGAGTGTAGTAGTGTATATCACGGGCCTTGCTAAGATTATTTGAATATACTCCATCATTTAAGGTCAGAATGTTGCTAAGCGATCCCCATCTCTTGTTCAAGTAAATTTCAATTTTGTCCATCATGTATAGGATATCTCCAACTGTAGGAGGATGCTTCATATCAAGTAGCGTCTCAAAAACTTCATTCACCATAATGCTTATTTCATGCTGCTGGATAATTCCATTTACAGTCTCTGTTTCAACATCGAGGTTGCGAACATTAGAAGTTTTCCTGCTGAATTTTGGAAGTCTAGTGTCATAATATCTGCTGTCAATTTGGGGTTCAAGTCCTAACGAAATCGATTGCAGAGTCGAGTACCATTCCAATGAATACCATATTTTTCTAAGAATTTCATGCGAGTGATTGATATCTCCCACACCACTATACTTTGAGGGATCTCTGTTTAGTCCTATTGATATTCCAATGTGTGTGAGTAAAGAAAGAAAGACCTGCTGTCTGCCATCACTGAATCCATCAGAACCTGTCACATTTTTGAAAAACTTCATTAGAAGCAGTGTCTGAAGAAGATCTAGTGAGCACCGGCCTAAAAGATTAAACTCATCAATACACATTTGTGCAGTTAGCGCCAAGTCTTTGCTTATAGGATGTTCCAAAAGATATTTCTCGCTAGTTGTCCTTCCAGGATTATCCAACTCTTCTTCACTATTTGATCGTAACGATAACCATGCAAGTTTCAAAACAAGAAGCAAGGATCCGATATTGGCTACATCAAGAAGCTTTAACACGTTGAGTTTGTCGATCTTGGTCTCCTCCATACTCAAGGGACCAATAATTCCACAGATCTTGTCTATGAATTCATTTTCATCGAGACATGGACAGAATGGATATATGTAAATGAAAAAGCGATCAATAAGCATCCAAATGACTTTCTTTGTCGGAAGAATCTGCAAAATGCATTTCCTCAAATTGGCTATGGACTTCTTCTCCGGAGGACGCCTTACAAAAGAATAATATTCCCGACTTGACTGATTCCCCTCCGATTGGCTAACTTGCTTGGTAGTTTTTTTCTTACTACTCCCTTCACAATGCTTTGAATCCTCGTCTAATGGACGCACTTCAGACATTCCTGTCCTGTCCAGAAATTGAGCTGCAAACTCTTTATTCTCTGGTGTTTTAGCCATCTTCGCCTTAAACCATGGTGGAACAAGTGGTGTTTTACATTTATATTTGCCAATCGTGGAAGTGTATAAAGGATTAAGAAATGGATCATTCAAAAGTGTTGCAATCCAAGAAAGTATCCCATGATTATTAACACGCGAGTATTTTATCATTTGTGTCGGTGGACCGCCATAAATGTCCACTGTACTGTCTGGATCCACTCCAAATGCTTGTGAAAGCTCCATTATTTTCCTCTTTTCAAATTCCTTGTTATCACCAGGGACATAACCTGTCATCATTTGTTGAGGGAGAAACTGATTGGTGCTACCATCCAATTGTGTTGAAGGATTGAAATGAATTTGATTCCGGCGGGTTTGGGGTGTCTCATCTGGGTGCAGATTCTCGTTACCAACATTTTTCAATATTATTTCCTGTAATCCCTTCAATTGTAGTTTGATATCATCCAATTCTTGATGAAGTGCACTTTCCTTGTCATTTGAAGTATATTCGTTCTCTGTTGTCTCTTCTATTGATGATTTTTGTGATCCATCTTTCTTCCGCTTTTTCAAATATGAAGAAGCATCATATTGGCATAAATCAGTTCTGTTGCGTTTTTCACAACGTAAACAAAACGGTCTTCCTCGATCACACTGTTTAAGTCGATGTTAATATAAAACATTTGGAACTTGATGATGGTCCTCTTTTTCCAATTTTGTTCAACGTACCTTAACTTTTCTTTTCCGACATGCCAAACACGAAAGTTTCATTCTACTTCTCTTCATTGTAGTTTTGCCGTGTTGATTATCAGCGAAATCAAGCGATGACATTTTTCAAACTATTCCCCGTTAGGTGGATACCCGTATTTATAATCAATCAAGATGAATCAACTATTCTACCCCTGAATAAGCTGTGATTAAGTCATCAATTGTGGAAAATTAAAATAAAAGTGCGGCCATAAGTTAAGTCCGAAATTTCGCAGCTTCCGATTCTATTTCCGAGATAGAGCCGCTGATTTACAAATGAAAAATTGCGCTATTCAAGAATTGTTGCGATGTCTCAATTCCATACAGTTCCAATTACTTGAGGTATGTAACACTGTTCTTATACTTTGATACTTAATCCAACAATACAATTATCGTATTTCATTACATTCCCAAACATTATAATTTAACCTTTATAAAATTGACCTTCAGCTCTGGTTCCATTGAGGAGTAAATTGATTGTCCGGAATTCCTGTATCATTATTACTCGTGCTAGACTCCATACTACCTGAACTCTCTCCAAAGCCCATATCGCCGAGTATACCTAGCTCTAACGGATCAGCATTAAACTCGTTCATATACTTCCAATTCAAACTTTCAAGATTATTGGAAGTCTCAACGTGTTCCAGTGGATCTTTATGCTTCGCATTACCCTGGTTAACGACATTCTTCCAGAAATTGTCTATTTCAGTTGATGATGGGTCACTATCTGGATAAGAGGTGTTACCAGTACTTTGACCTGAAGAGGAGTATTCATTTTTGTATCTGTCAGGATTAGCACATGAATACAAATCGGATATTTCTTCCTCCGTTAGATCTACCAGAAAGTTGTACTCCGTCCTTGGAAACTTGATTTTCCCATTCTGAAGAAGCTTAAATATGAATGATGGTGCCCTCATTAAAAGCCAGGCAAAGAACGAACGATTGGCAACTGGTTTTAGTCCGTTAAGAAAGTTTGCGAAGTTCCGTTTCATCAATCCATTCTTGAACTCCTCGATTTTTCTCATAAGTGAGGAGTTTTCCGGTGTACCTTCTTCTTCGAGTTTCTTCCTTAGGCAGCACGACCGCACATAAAGGGAAATTTGGATTTGAAGGCATCTTTGAATAGCCACCTCAAGGAATGAATTGAGAAAAAAATCGAATCCTGGTCCGAAGAATCTGTAACCATGACGCATTAAGTCAACAAAATGCGCCACTACCTCCATCGAATACGAAAGTAGTTTTTTTGCAATGCGAAAGCATGCATGTGCATTCTTCTTCTTGCCGTAAAGAAGCAGCATGTGATAGTAAATCGGATGAATTGTTGATGCCGATTCGATATAGCAAAGAACAGACCTCACTTTCCGCAAGTTTCTCGTATGATCACCATCTGTTGGTGTTAAAAGATTAGCCAACGATGACCATCTCTCTCTGATATAATCTGAAACTTCCTCTAATTTGCTCAATACTTGGCCAACACGAGGAGGACTTTTCAGGTTCAACACCAAGCTCAGTAAACTGTTCAATATTTGGGTCAACTTGTGCTCCATGATCAACCCTGTCACAGTTTCCTCTTCGATTGCTAGGTTGTTAATATTTGCAGTGTTCTTCATAAAGACAGGAAGCTTTGTATCATAAAGATTTGGATCTATTTGGTTGGGACAGCCCAGTGTTGTGCTTTGGATTGTAGAGTAGCTCTCTAGGGAATACCAAATTTTTCTTATGATGCCGGTAGTACGATCTGAATCGCCAACTGTGGTAAATTTCTCTGGATCCCTGTTCAAACCGATGGATATTCCCACTTGGATAATTAAGGAGAGAAATATCTGTTGCCGACCATCATTAAATCCATCTGATCCTGTAGTACACTGGTAAACCTTCATCAGTAATAGGCATTGGAAAAGACTTAGTGCACATCTGCTTAGAAGGTGAAATTGATCAATGCATATCTGTGCAACTTCTGCAAGGTTCGAATTAATAGGATGGCTTCGAAGGTAAACCTCCTGTGGGCTTAGCATTGGAAAGTCTGGTGTCTTCTCGCAGTTATGAGTTAATGAGAGCGATCCGAGCTCCAAAACCAAAAGAAAAGACCCCAATGTAGCAAAGTCGAGTTTCTTTTTTATGTTGAGATGAGTAACCTTCAACTCGTCAAAAGCTCGCTTCCCAATAATCTCTTCAACTTCTGCGGTAAACAAATTCTCGTCAAGATACGGCCAAAATGGATAAACGTACCTGAAAAATCGATCGAAAAGCATCCATGTGACTTTTCTTGAAGGTAACGCATTTAATATTTGCTCCTTTAGGCAGCACAGTTTACCCTTTGACTCGTGAGCAGCAAATTCTTTGCCTTTCCTCTTCTTTGGGGCTTTCTTTCTGTGCTCCTCCTTAAACCTCACATCACTGTATTTCCCAGAAGCTCGAGAGTAAATATTATCATCCTGCCCAAATGGCTTGATTTCCGCAATACCAGTCCTTTCCATCACCTGTTTGGCAAACTCCTCATCTCTATCCGAAGTTGGAACAGCCCTTGTTCGAATCCAGCCAGGAAGTTTCAAAGTATTTGTCTTTTTTTGACCCATGACAATCCTGTTTATCGGTACAAGGAAAGGATCCTTAAGAACTATTGCAACCCAAGAAAGTGGACCATGATTATTCACTCTAGAGTACCACATCATCATAGTTGGCGAACCCTCGTAGAAATCGATTACATCATCCGCATTAACGCCCAAAGATTGAGCCAAAAACAACTCCCGGTTTCTTTCCGACGAGTATTTCACAACTGGATCAAAAGCTGAATGCTCTCTGTTAGTATACCCCGGATTGGGAAACTGTTGCGCTCCACCCAGTGAATTATTGACTACTCCGTAATTTCCAATGATAGGTGATCCTACGCTCGGAGGTATTCCATATTGGGGAATGTTTTGCGGATATGAAGTCATGTCAACCCTCCCCTGTTGATCTGCAATAGTGGAATTCCCATCAGCACGATCTGGTGTCAAGTTGTAGTTTACACTAGGTGCCTTTCTGCTTATTTTGCTAGCAAGTAAATCTCCCAACTGTGTAATCTTTGATTTAATCTCCTGAAGTTCCACGGATACGGATCCATCCAGAGGGACTGAGTTTTGAGTTGTTGATGCGGGTGATCCTGTAGATGTTCCACTGTTTCTGGCGGTACGTTGTTTTTTTCTTAAAGCTGCTTTATCGTATTTGCATAATTCAGTCATACCATGCATTAAACAAACCATGCAATAGGGTCTTCCTCGATCGCACTGTAAAAAGAATGTTCTCGTTAGTATATCACCTGAATCAATGGTTTTCATATGGGCCCGATCAGTTCGAATCATGTCTCTTTTTCATCTAACAGCTTTTGCACAGTGTGCCATCGGATATAACGCCGCTGAATTTGGTATATCCCCGATAATCCTATCTTTCATGTTTATCTTTTGAACATATGCTCGCCCTCATACTTTGAAAACTTACCTTCACCTTTCTTTTCCTGCAAACATTGCAAGATAATGCAAGCCTGTTCCTTTTGCCTTGCTTTTTCTTGGTAACTCCATTATTTTTTGTGGCCGGATTTGATCTGTTCATATCGGTGGTATTTACTTGCCACACCCTCTGATTTGCGGAACTGTTTTCGGTTTTCATGAAAAAGCGAGTTTGAAAAAATGAGGTACAAATATCGCCGATCAGTACTTCACCTATGGTCTTTTTCCAGTCTGATTTTGCCCCCACTTCTCTCTATCTGGGGTTATTAGCAATGCGCATAAAAATAAAAATAAAAAAAACGCTTGCTTTACCCCAGCTGATATTATTCTTACTAATTAATTAGGGAATAGTTGAACTCTTTTTCCAGTAATATGCTGCTCCCAAATTTTTTTTGTCGTCCTCTTTAGACTCGTCGATCGGAAAAAAAAAAATCGCCTCTGTTCTTGTTTCTGCTTCTCTTCTTTATCCCGGTAAACAAAATGAATAAAATTCTTCCGCGTCTCGTCTTTATTTTCCTCAATGTTTTTTTTTAACCCTCGTTTACCAAGTGGATCAAAACACGTATAAATAGTTTTCAGTTTTCGCTGGGGTATTTTTTTTTCGACATCAGAGCTTGTTATCATCTTCTTTCACAATTTGTCCGAATTCCAAAGTCGATTGACAAAATATGCTGTTTCATTAGTGTCTAAGCACGTCTGGCTACTCCAATACTTGCCTATAAACTTTCCCATACAATGAAAATTAATACTATCATATTGGCCTTGACAACGGCATCTTCGGTATTGGCCGGAATTCTACCCCAGAATATCCCCCCAAGAACTGAGGATCCTATAATTATGGCAAATCCGACCGATTCCTCTGTGGTGCAAATTGAAACTGGAGTTTCACATCTTGAAAAAAGAAGCCCAAGGGATGTTGTGGTTAACAAGCAATGGTTGAAAGAAGAGTCCGAAAAAGTGCATGGTACAAATACAGAAGAGGCTCCTCCACCTTGGATCAGAACAATTCATGAAAGTGTTGTGGAGGTTGTGACACCAACTATTATAGCCGGTGTGACATTCAGCACAAAACCTTTGGAAACAACTGTTGGTACAGAATGGTGGATAAGTGTGAAGGATGACGGATCTCCAAAGACTATTAAGCCAAAGCTTAAAAATGGGCAGATTAAACATGGATACCCGGATGTCAAAACGTACTTCCAAACTGCAACAACAATAGTTCATAAGCAGGAAAACCTTAAGGCGCACAATTTGAAAAAAGGTGATGTTGTCGAAGAGGTTGTGATGATTCCAGAGGATGACACGTATGTGAAATTAAGTCCTTTAATGAGATGTACACCGGACTTCTATTTCAAGCGTGGTCCAGGCAACATGGAAGAATCTGAGCCATTTTGCCGGCCAAAAGATAACCAGAGACTTCGTGTTGGAAAAACGTACTTTTTAACGTGGTACTCAAGATTTTACAACGAAGCGAAAAATGTTCGATTCCATTATGCATACGTTAAGGAGAGTGCTAGCGAGAAAGGAATGTGGAAAAGGGATGCAATTGCAGACCCTCGGGCTCCGATTAAGGATGTTTCCGATAAGGTTGCGGAAATTTTGCCAAATAAAGGATCCGATTCATCTAAAGGAGCTGTTGCTGGTGCTTTCCATACCACCGAATGGATTTTGAACGATCAAGGCTTTATCCCAATAGATATTCAGAAGAGCTGGCTTCGTGGGCACGTTTATAGAAAAGTTTTAGTGGCAATTCAGCCAGATACAGTGGATGACGAAGATTTCAGTATTTTAGATGCGCCTCATTTAATCCTACAGTTTCAGTTGCAGGAATCCGTCGGAAAAAATAGAGGAGAGATGAGAAGGAAGATGGATATGACCACGAGTGGTGATAGTGTCTATTATGTTATCATGCTTATTCCAACCATGGTTATTTTGGCGCTCTTTATCATGTATCTTTTTGTCCAGGCCAATAAGAAGCATAGAGATCTCTCCGGTCTTCGCAAACCTCGGAAATCTCGTTTCGGTAACGTCGGCAGATATTCAATTCCTTATGCTGAGACAGATTTAAGGAAGCCGGGCTCCCTGAAGCAGTTGTAAAATCTCTGATATTGTTTTATTGTTGATTTTTGGTTTGCCATGGTAGCTGTTTGGCATATATATATTAGTTTTGTGAATGCGATACTGGGATGTGAATTCTTTTTTCTTACCATACAAGAACTAACACCAGCATATGGTTTTCTTTGAGTCAAATTCCCGTACCCAATGCAGTTTTTTCTGCGATTGGGCCCGGAGCCGTGCCTATGCCAGAAAGAAATGACTTTCAAAGGCGAACTCTCTGCAATTATTGTACAGTCAGCTTGTCAGATACGGGTCAGACATATTTATATGTCTTGGATGAATCCTTATTTGTCTACCAGATGTATCCTTGTAGTGTATATGTGTAGGGATGTATGTAATGGTGTAAGGATTACTTATTTGTAATTTTTGTTCCCTTTTTTTCCCCTTCCTTTTTATTGTGGTTTTGTTTGGTGCTGATTTTTATCCCCTTAAGAAAGTAGTACGCTTCTTATGAACTGTAGGCAAGACAAGCCATATTTTGCGTATCTTTTATCAAGAGCAAGCCTATTTTGTTCTGTTCCTTTAAACCATTGCTGAGAATATATTACAAAATGGATGCCGCTAGTGTGCTAGAGCAACAGACACAAAGTATGTCTAATCTTCCGGACGAGTTGAAGTTTTTGCTTAAACAACTGCGGGAGAAAGATATGGATTTGTATACTATACGAAAAGATATCCAGCAGAAAGACGGACTAATACAGAAGCATATTAAGATTAACGGTTCTCTTTCAAAATACCCAGAGGAAGAGCAAGTGTATGATTCGATAAACGAACAGTATAAGAAAGCAATCAAAATACAGAGACAGAAGTGCGTTATAGCCAACACGGCATTATACCTTCTTACAAAGCATCTGAAATCTTTAGAGCAAGATGCAGAGAAGCTGGAGGCAAGTGGCGAACCGAAAATTATAGGTATGTTGGACGATATAGGCAGTTCTGATCCAGAAGCTGTCGAATTGCTCACGGAAGGAATGCTACAAGCATCTTTAGGACAGACATCACCTTCTCCACAAGTATCGTCACGTCGGTATGGATCACGTAGAGGTCGCACAAGGCGTTCCATGTCCCGTTCAAGGTCCCACTCAAGAGAGAGGAGAAGCTCAAGCGTATCTTCTTCAGCCTCTTTATCAGCAAGAAGACGTGCAAGAATGGAAAGTTTACCTTCTCGGTCATCAAGTGCAGATAATAAGACTGCTGGAGAGGTCGTCCGAGCAAATGGAAGAAGAAAAGTGGAAAAGAGCAACTCTGGAACAGTTATGATCCCGCAAGCTAACAGAAAGAATGGTGAGGACACCCAGTTGTACTGTTTCTGTCGGCAGGTCTCTTACGGAAATATGATTGCTTGCGACAATAAGGATTGCAAGTACGAATGGTTTCATTGGAGTTGCGTAGGCCTTAATGCGCCTCCAAAGGGAATATGGTACTGCCCAGATTGCCAGAAACGGATGGATGCTGAGAAAAAAGACTGACGCCCATGCCAAAGCTAAGTTTACTATATATATTTTAATGTTTAATGATTTGTATTTGATAAGGTAATGATATTCCCATTCTAGATTAGTTACGTCTCCATATATCCTTCAATTTCTTCTGCGTCGCCAATGGCTTGCAGTACATGATACCAAGAATTAAGCTGATAATTGTCATCACAAGAATTTTCTTCTTGAAGCTTCCTGAAATTGTATCGAAGGATGATGATGGTCTCACCCTCGTTGTAAATAAGTCAGTGTCCACCGACACAATTACCGAAGTTGACTCAAGTTCCGTCGGAACGGAAAGTAACCTGTGATTTTCACTGTTGGAAACTAGTTTTCGGTAATGGCTGAGCCTTAAGTTGTCCGCTGGGATTATGTATGGTTGATACATCATTCCAGCAGCAGTTCCCTTCTTTGCAGCTTCAAGAGGTCTCCTTCCATCAAGAATTTGTTTCGGAATTGCCGTGATAACACCTTCTTCCGAAGAAACAATAATCCACTTCGAAGCTATGTTATTTTTCGTGTACGTTAATGTTATATCCCGGACAGTTACACCTTGAAGAAGATACGAGCGTGAAGACCACTCTGGCAAGATTGTGATGTTACCAAAAGAATCGAACGTGTCTATGACTCTGGTCTTCTTTAAATCCGGTGTTAACGACTCAAACATATCAATTACTGTGAATTCTGTATCCAATGAATTGGTATTTTGTGTCAACATTATAATGAAGTTCTCTTCAAATAAGATCTTAACCACTTTAGGGTTGTCGGTTTCCTTGGTAAATGTCTTATATACTTTACCTGTAACGATGTCGGTTAGTCTCATCACGACTTCCTTAGTGGCGTTGTTATATGAAGAAATAGCCGCAATGTTTGGAATCAAATATTTATAGATGACTTTTCTATCCGGTAACACAACCGCAGGACTTGCTACTTTGTCGTTCCCGTAACTTCTGGAATTAATTGATAAGAACGTTTCATTTTTAAGAAAAGACAATCTCCATGTTTTCGACTGGCTACTTCTATCCATGAAATAGCCAATGACAGAATTTCTGTTCTGACTAACTGCTGCAGTATAGATGTTATCTTCCTTCGTCTGTATAATTTTATGCACTCTGACTCCATCACTTGCTAAATCATCCAAAATCTTGAAGTTCTTTTGTATGAATTGGGGATCGCATGGTATAATACTGTTGTCATCTAGCAGTATGTGATAAAAGCTATTGTTTTCAACGCCAATCAATGAATTATCCACTTTGAACAATCTGTCGAATTTAATTTGAGGTGTTATAATTTTTGGTCTCCAGGAAGATGTTGAGTTCAAGCTTGTTTCATAAACTGCAATCTTTCCATTTTCCGTAAGAACAACTATTTTCTTCAAATAGCCAAAATTGGTGCCAAAGTTCACATTTCGGCTGAAGTCAGTGTTCAAAAGCCGATGAATGTTGCTCCCGAATCTATTTATATAAGCTGTAAGAATATTCGAAGTTTTTTCCAACGTAAGTTGCTGTTGAAGGACATATTGTTTTTCATCTGTATCCAAAATAACAACATCTTTTGGAAAGGAAACTGATTCATCTATTTTCCAAGTAGCATTACCATGTGTGGCTTCAACAATCATATCATCACGAGTGGTCATGACAGTGAAAGTATTTGTCCGATCATCATACAAAATGTCCATGTTGGTAATCCTTCCGGTGTTAACGGATGATGAAACATTTAATTTTTGCACAACTTTAGAAGATAAACTGATTGGGTCATATATCAAAACTGTATTCTCCAGTTGTGCAAAGTAATATGGTGAATCAACTATTTTTTTGATCTTACCATCGGCATTCGAAGACAAACTAACAAGTTCAGAACCATAGTTGGAGGTTGAAATCTCGAATTTACCATTACCGTCATCAAATTCATATGCTCTAGAGCCAAGACATGCCGCACTAATATTCAATCCTGATGTAAGCTCCAAATCTGAAAACTTACATTTCGCAAAAGACCTTAGTTCGCTATTTATATGGTCACTACCAATAGTAATATAATATGTGGATCCATCTTGTGACTCGAGAATGACTAACTTGGAACCTTGAGTTGATGATGCATATTTTGCATCCCTGAATTTGAGATCCTGGATCGATGATGCCTTTTTCAATCGTATTAGTTCATGCCTTTCCTTTGAAATTAAATGGATGTTTCCGATATCATCAATGGCAATTACATTTGGTTCATTATCCTTCAAACCCCCTGAAAAAAGTCCAATTATGTTTCCAGAAATCTCTAATTCTTCTTTTATCGTCGTGAATGTTTCGACGTTCCAAATTGTTATTTCCGACACACCTCCCTCAAGCACTAAAGACGATCCGAAGAACTTATTATCTATTTTGATCAACGATGATTGATTTGTAAAAGGGATCTCGGATGCATACCGGTATAAAACATCTCCATTTGTAACATTCTGTATAGCAAGCACATTCTTATTTGTAAGGGAAATTAATCTGTCTCCAAGTAATATACTTGAAAATGGTATTCCTGTTTGGACTGTCTGATAGTCAACAGTAAAGATTTCGTCTACAGGAATGCACAGCACTACTTTCACTAGCAGCAAAAAGTATGTAAATAAGCTTAACCTCATAGTAATAGCTCACTCGCATTCAACCAATCAGCTGTACCCGTCTTAATTCTATTTTTATGTTCACAATAATCTACTTATCATATACCAAAATAGAAGACGGCTATACTTCTCGGTTCCAATCTATATGAAGAAAAAGCTCAGCAAAAAAAAAAAAATACTTGAATCAAAAAAGGTACGACACGGAGAAAAAAATACGGTGGGCACCTTTGTCAGAGTACCCTTATATAATCACATGTAACAAATTGCAGCCTATTCCAAATTCAATCCTTTCACAAACTCAATCACAGTACTAATACCAATATTCATAGAGTCGGGGCCCGATCCCGGACCCCAATCATGTCTGCCTCCAGGAACAACTTTACTTAATTTTGACCAGTTACTTCCGGTGGCCGCTTCGAATTTTTTCATTAATGCCTCCTTATCAATAGATTCCGAAACATATTCGTCAGCACCACTGTAAAGGGCAAGAAGTGGCTTGTCAAACTTCCCGAAACTTGATTTCAAATCCTCCAATGACAAATCTGGAGAAAAGTAGTCGTCATCACCCTTCACCGAAAATAGCGAATTCCACCTATACGCACTGATTGGAACATTGAAAAAGAGTTTGGAATATTTAATTGGCATGATCTCGTCCTGCTTTCCTTGTTTGATAAGTTCTATCGCTTTGTTCATTGCATCTTTATACAAATCCTTAGGCATCACCTTTAAAGCTGTATATCTGTCAGAAACAGGAGCCTGGATAATTCCGAACTCTAAAGGAATGAATTGATCATCACGAGGCTCTTTAGTAAAAAATTGCATAGTATCTTGGCATCCAGTTGAATGCCCCATGATACCAACATGCTTTCTTGATCCACAATCTGTACTTTTACTTTTCAAATATTGGACAAGCCTCTCGATTTCTGAGGAATCCCTTGCAAGAGATCCGGTTCCCCATCCGGTGTATGAGCTAGTTATCTGTATTTGAATCAATGACCAGCCAATGTCGTTTAATTTTCGTGAAAGCTCTGGAATATATGGAACAGAGCAAAAGCCAGTACCAAGACCACCAATGAATATCAATACATTTTCAGATTGCAGATCGCCATATTCAAATGCAAAAAGGCTTGGCGCGTACTCAAAGAATGAACCACTAACTCTGGGCATAATAATTATTTATCAAATGGTTCTAGTGTATTGTCTGTTTGGATAGATTGAAAACTGATACTTCTTTGCAGAACAAAAAATGGTAAATAGTAGTACACCTGAACTCTTATGTATCGATGCACAAAATTCTCTTATCCCGAAATCTCTGTTTCTTCTAATCGGTTCGTTCGCTGATCAGAAGTGCGGCTAGATATTCCAAAAAGAGTACCTCAAAAATTTTTTGAACCCGGTTCGCTATTGATGCCTATCAATCCTCAATTAACATTCTGACAACATGTTTAAACATTTGTTCCAGTACCTAGTGACAGTTATCGCTCACTTTATAATATGCACCATTATTTTTTCTCGGACGTTGTATTTCTTGTATTTTTACTGGTGTATACAACACAACTGTAATGTAATATAGAGCTATGTCAATTGCCGTATCTAAAAAAATACGAATTCTTGTTTAATACACAAGCAAACTTCGCTGAAGTATACATATTCGGGGTTCAATAAATAGTTCCCTACCTCAAGTACTGAAGTATTAAATAATATCAGTTGTAAAAAACCAACCTAGCATCTATAATCAACCACAATTACAGTCGTCGTTTTTAAAGTGTGTAAACAGTGAAACAAAGGGACTCAATAAATGCCTAAGTGTTAAAGTTAGTGTTACCAGATTTATATAGTATTTCGATATTTATTGTAGTATATAATAAAGAGTATGTATAATAATATACAAAAGGAAATATATTCACTTTACATATGTAGTTCTCGTATGAATCAGATGATATAACAACACCGTCTTTCCTTACTTGAACTCCATTGTTCGAGAGCTTGATTGTTTTGACATTCATTTTCTTCTATGGTGACACATACACAATTGTTAGAATGTTAAAGGCATTAACATTATCACACAGACCACTTG
>ERZ746981.200-NODE-200-length-42607-cov-15.770139_pt1 | contig 42607 bp, 27 predicted proteins | sample MGYA00374948_ERZ746981 | MGnify/ENA primary metagenome ERZ746981 (study PRJEB28757, sample SAMN06711160) | food metagenome | host: microorganism | place: China:Harbin | collected 2017-01-30 | study: EMG produced TPA metagenomics assembly of the Analysis of...
CTATCGCGGTCTCATCGTTCTGCTCTACTGTAAATTTTACTTCCAAGCTTATGTTTACAACTAAGTATACTTTTGTTTTATCAGGTATTTTTATTTCATATGCGGTTTGCTCTTTGCTTTTATACATTTTTATTGGTACGACGCCTTTTGGATTAACACAGATAAGAGAAATAATGGGTGCGGAAATTTCTCCATAATGCACTTCGAGCTGAAAATGAATGTTCCATTCCACTCCAACTGTACGTCTGGCTTATCACATTTGTTTAACATTAACACTGAACTGGTCTGTTCATTCACTAATTCTGAAGTTTACGTTTACTCGGCTTATAATGGAAAAGTTCACCAGCGCTTAGCTTTTTCTCAGTTCATAATTGGAAAGCTGACTTCTGGCGGTGCATTGGTTCGAGCCTGGCTGTGCGAACATGTTTTAAGTTTATTAGTTGGCGATACCACATTTTCATTATTTAACAAAAAAACTATCCTCAGTTTGATACGATCTTATTGAAACCGAACTGCTGAACATGTGGGTAAATTAAGTAAGTGTATATTAAAACACTGTAAGCGCTAACTAGAGCAACATTTGACCTATACTGAAGTTCAAAATGGGTAAATTTAGAGTAGGAAACAACTTTTCAGAATATCATTTATGAATTTCCAATACCCTATAAGATTCGAGGTTGTGTAATCATCTGATTGTACATAAAAAGTGTCTGTTATTAAGTCATGTTATTAGCCGATACTGGATGAATAATCGTGGGACAACTCTAAAGCATCTGGCATCACTTGGACGTGAACAAATGAAGGGACAGAACATATACTTTCTGTCATAATCGTCTACATCAAAACCATTCTATAATATTGACATCCACACGCTACAGCATTGATTAAACTTACAATCTCAACATTTTTCTGATTATCCAACAAAGATACCAATCAAACATAAGTACATTAAATTATTGTTGTGGGAGGAATCTTTCAAGATTCTCTTTTTTTGCCAACTCTGAAAGAAGATTATTTTCCTTAAGGTAATCAGAATGAAAGTCGGCAGACACTTCAAGCTCACCCAACTCACTTTCAGAAATGCCCATCTTTTGGACGGATTGTGGACTTGAAATGTTGTAATCTGCTAACGTGGCAAGTATTTTTAAAAGTTGGCTTTTTTCTAAGTTTATTCCCGCATCAAGCTCACTCCAACTTTCGTTTAAAAACAATCTCTTTAAAACAATATTTTTAAGAATAGAGACGTGCTTAAAATTTAGAGATTTTACTTTCAAGTTATCTCCTCTCCGTAGTGCCAATAAATGAGAAATTAGATGAATAGCCTCATCAAATCCAGATACTTTGATAATAGAGAGATCAGTCAATGTTAGAAGATCAATCAACTCCAAAAGAGTGAGTGGCTTTTCTTCGCAACCAATTTTTTCTAACAGTTTATGAATATACTGAACAAAATTTGTAAAACCTTGTAAATATAATGAATTCTTTAATAACTGGTCAACAATTTCCTCAAATGTCATTTTGCTTGACTCCACAAATTTTTTGAGCTCTGATTCAACATGCCTCTGAGTATCCATTATTAATAACTCAGCTTCAATTTGACTCATATCTGATTGTTTTGATAATTTATCGGGCGATGCGATCATAGAAAGTTTTGCAATATTAAGTTCTAAAGTTTTGTTTAAGATATTATCATTCTTCATCGTTTGAGCACACAGTAAAAGCTTCTTAGCAGCGCTTTGATATTTGTTACCTTGAATATCAAGAATCCAGGAAAACTTGGCATAAGAAATATCAGAAGAAAGGAATCGGTCAAGAAACTCGGTGTATTTTGGAAAACGAGTAAGTAAAACATCAATTCTACCCGTACGTACATAGTACCTAAATAAATTCTTAGCAAACTCATATCCGTACTGTGTAAAACATCTGTCAAACTGCAATTCTATTTTGGCACTTAAATTCTCGATTTCAATGGGTTCATGTATCTGAATAGTTCTTTGATCCTCAATGTATCTCCTTTCACTATCAAGCAATTCACTAAGACTTTGCAAATCATTAAAACCTTCTATGAGTCCCATCATTTGATCCTGTTTTTCAAAAGCTATAAAAACCTTTATCCAATTGGCCCTATTGGAACGATAGAAATTCTGTAGATGATCGGAAGCTATCTTTAGAGTAATATTATCATCTACTATCTGTAATAACTGCAAAATGTCGTTACAGCAGTAGTAAAGCATCAATGAAAGGCCAACAGCAGTCTGACTAACTTTGACCTTAACTTCAGAATCGTTTCTTTGTTCAACATCATAATCCTCAGAACCATGAATTTCATCCCTATGGGTAACAATTTTCTGTTCCATAACATAAAAAGTATATAAATCTTCCAACATTTGATTAATACTTTCAAGAAGCCCAAAATGCCCCCAGAATATAGGATAATCATCCTCCTTTAGCATATCAGAATAAACCAAGCTCAATGTTTGACTCTTCATATTTCTCTCTGGATTAATATAGTTATTTGTGAGCTCATTGCAAACTATACCCGCAAGCGTTAAGAGCTTGGAGGATGATTTGGGTGTTGATCCAAGAATTTTAGTCAAATAATCCTCTAATAGGTCCAAAGAATTTACACCATAACCCTTTAAAATATCACCAAGAGTGCAACCATGAATCGCTGTTACATTCTTTACGACATCCTCTTCTTCTAATTCTAAGCATTTGTATAAGAGTGAAATCATTCCCAACTTTTCACGAGCATTCACTAATGCCATTTTTGTTCCGTTGGAAATCTCAAAATTAGAAGCAACATATTGAGCAAGATGGTCAAGTAGAGAAATTCTTAGTTGCAAATTGTCTTGAACTAGGATTACTGAAGATGTATTTCCAAATTCGTTGTGAATTATACTACCACAAACTTTTCGGATAGCATTTTCAACATCGACATTGATTCCGGATTTAAACTGATTGTACATGTCCAACTGAAGCACCTTTATATTGGCATTGCTGTTGCTCATATATTCAAGATCCTGTTGTATTCTTGTTTCTATTATTTCAGATGCAGTTCTATGTCTACCTGGCCCAAGCATTTGCACTTCTAAAATGCCATCATTAACAAGCAATCTTAATATATCCCGATCACCATTTATTCCTAGAATATTAACAGATTGTTGCACAGAGAAGAAGTCTTCCCACATGTTTGCTAAATCATCATTAAGATCAATCATAACTATCCGTGAATCAGAAATAATAACAGCCCTTTCAGCTTGATCCATACAGTACATTTGTGGATACTTCTCATCACTTTCAAGATTGCTAAGCTTGTAGCTACGCAGCGAAGTGATACATTGATCTTCTCCCAAGGTATAAATTAGAAGCACCAATTCTCTCTTATTCGAAATGAGGGCAAGAAGTTTGTTATTGCTTTCACCCCAAAATTGAATGGCCTTAAACTTAATGTTTTTATGAAGCTCCCTCTGTTCAGCAAAATTCAATTCATTTGTGGATGATGCAACTGTTGGAATTAATCCTTTGAAAAGATCTAAATTAATCACATTGATTTTACCGGAGCCCTTTACAAGCTTGATAATAGTCAAAAGACCCTGTTCTTCCAAAACTGCCAACAAACATGATGCCTCATCGATTGAACGAAATGTAAAGGATATAATCTTGTTTTGAGAATCATAGGACTGAACAAGATATTTGGGATTGCGTAAGTAACCGAGCAAAACTTTTGAGGGGAGCACTTCGGAGTATGACAACACAGGGTGTCCAAATGCATCCTTCAAATTTATATTAACAACTCTTCTGTAATTTGTGGCAACAACCATACCACATATGGGATTGTACTCACACAATGTTGCAAATTCACCATGAGCCAATGTAATTTTTAAAGATTTTTCTTCTCGCAATAATGGCACATCTGGGGAAAACTGAAGCCTTAAAATAAATGTGGCCTCACCCGACACTGGATCAAGAATGAATAAATCTAGCAAATTTGGATCTTCATCATCTTTTAATAGTTTCACGATAGGAAGGATTCCAAATCCATTGGGCTTGTAAGCAAACTCTTGGGTGAACGGTTGTCTTAAAATGCTTTCCTCTGTGGCATAAACTAGAATACGCTTATTCGTAATTAATACGGTACCACATTCAGGAAATATATTTCCGGCTAAGATGTTTTCCGAAATATCAAGTGTTGGTAAGTATGTCACAACTTTCGAAACGCGATAAGCCTCGGTGGATATTAACTCTTGATATTGCCCCTTGAATAATGAAGCAGTATTATTTTTGGTATCGTCATTAGCGTGCTCATTGACAGACGATTTTGATGAATTACCTTTGCCGATAAGTCTGTTAGCACTAAATTGAAAGCCAGACATACCAAAAAGTGCAAGTTAGAAACTAAACTGGATAACTGGAATAAAATATAAAGAATATATTGACCGTTGATTTAAGAATGAGCGACCTGAAACGAAAACAAGTTGATTGACATTACAGAGTAAACAACTTCAAAATTGAAAAAAGCGAACGCGGAAGAAAGAAAAACTTTCGTCTAGTACCTTTGTGATTTAATCCTACCTAAAAAAATAAAAAAAAAAAATTTCACTTTCGACATCTCTTACAAGCTATACTTAGGAAAACAACACAATCTGAAGATTATCACATTTAGTTCACGTTATCATTAAACGAAAGGAAGATGATTAGAACTGTGAAGCCAAAAAATGCGCGCTCTAAAAGAGCATTGGACAAGAAACAACCAAAAATAGTGGAAAATGTGAAAACTGCTCTTTTTGTTCCAGGACAAACAACAAACCAGGCACTCCATGATATTTGCATAGACTTTGCATCTCTTAAGGAACCATATCAGAAGAGACTTCATAAGAAAAACAAAATACTTCCATTTGAAGATGCAAGCAGCTTAGAGTTTTTTAGTGAGAAGAACGACACATCCATAATCGTTTTGAGCACCAGCAACAAAAAGAGACCAAACAATTTGACCTTTGTGCGGATGTTCAACTACACTGTTTATGATATGGTGGAGATGCAGGTTATGGGTAATTTTAAGCTTTTAAAGGACTTTAAAACAAGAGCTTTTCAGGTAGGCTTGAAGCCAATGTTCACGTTCCAGGGTCAAATCTTTGACACAGTCCCTGTATTCAAGCAGGTTAAATCATTCTTCTTGGACATGTTTCGCGGAGAGGTGACAAACCTTCTTGATGTTGCTGGTTTACAGTGGGTAATCTCCATTTCGGCTGTTGAAGAGGATGAAAACAACGAGTCCGTTTCGAAATTCCCGCTGGTTCACTTCAGGGTTTATAAGCTTGTGACATATCATTCTCCAGAACCAAAGCTTCCACGAGTGGAGCTTGTAGAGACAGGACCAAGATTAGATTTCAAAATAGGAAGGTACCAGTTGGCATCAGCCGAGGCCCAGAAAGAGGCATTTAAGATTCCACCTCAGCTTCGTAGGAAGACGAAGAAGAACGTTGAGACAGATATGCTTGGCGATAAGGTTGCAACAATTCATGTTGGTAAGCAGGACTTAAGCAGATTACAAACTAGAAAGATGAAGGGTCTTAAGAGTAGATATGATCAACATCCAGAGGAGGAGCCAGCTGATGTCATAGAGGAAGAGGAAGATGGTCAGGAAAAGAAGAGGCAAAAGCTAGAGTGATGACGGCGGATACTTTATAAAAATGTACGATACAGTAAGAACCGACGTTTGGAGCTGGGTATACGCTTGTTAAATCATAATGCAATAAAATTCCTTAGTTCTCGATATGGCGAGTAATTACTTAACCGTGTGGAAATTAAACATTTTCCAAAATTATAGACCCGAATAATCGAATAACCAAACCAAACCTGTGCTGAAATAGAGAGAAAAAATGATGGATGGGTGAAAATGGTGTCAAAAAAAGAAGAAAAATAAAACATTCGTCATGAAGTATTGTAACATTGGTATATCAGTAAAAACCCCGACCACTACTGCCGTTGTTCAGCATCTGGTCGGCATCGTTCTCATCTCCCTGTAAAAATGAGGATACAGTTTTGGGGCTCTTGAAAAAACAGTACTTTTTGAGCAGATCTTGGTAGGATTCAGAGTTGACGCCGGTTTCCTGACTTGGTGTGACTCTAGGTTTGGAGTCTGCATCCTCCTTTTCTTCAGAACCAGTTCGTGGACCAGGTAAGATGTTAAAAACATCGATTCCTTTCTGTTCTGAAGCTGGAGTAAACAGAGGATCCAGGGGCTCGATTGAGTCGGGAGAACCGACATCGAAGTTATGCTTAATTCCACTCACATGACCTGTAGATCCCCTGAGAACGGCTGGGGTTCCAGGCGAATTAGCGGCCTCCAACTCATTACAAATGGAGTAGATGCTTGCGTTGAGTGCGTCAGTTTCCAATTTTTTACCATTGCGATCTTTAAAAGCCTTTGATTTCCTCAAGCGAGATTCTGCCGGTAGAGATGTTGGCTTAGTGTGGGAAGATATAGCTTGCTCGCTTTTCTTGGTTTCGCCCGATACATTGCTTTCCAGATCGGCATCATCCTTTAAAACGTTGTGGACATACCTGCGAGCCATTTCCGACGAGGTGAAAGCATCTCCTTGAGGCAATGATCTCCGTTTCGTGAGGAACTTGAGCATATAATTATGGCCAAAGTTATTATCCCAAAATTCCTGGCCTCCGGAAGTGTACCGAATGCAGAATGCAACCTCAGGCGCTTTTTGAGCCGATATCATATGACTGCCAAAGTATTGGCAGAAGAGCATTGGCACAGATATCTGGAATAGGAAACGATCATAGCCGGCGGAGCGTAAGATTTTTGGAATGTTCGAGGTGTAAGAGGCCTCAATATTAACGACAGTCTTCCAATCATCAAACGTGTATCTGACAGTCACAGCTTTGGAATAGCTGACATTTCGCACGGACACATGCCCTAGAATGGCAGTTTTGTCATCGCTCAGCTTGCAGGATTCCAAGATCACAGGGACCTCGCGATCGATTTCATCCTGATATAGAATATTGGAAAATTGCGACTTATCCAAAGTCACAGGCTTCATCAAATGCTCAAACTTCGTCAAATTCCGAGCAGTGACTTTCTCAACACACTCGCGGGCCACCTGGTATAAGGTACTATACAGAGTACGAACGTCTTTTGAGTAAACCGCATCGGTGTCGGCGATATCCAAGGCCGATAATTCCTTGTCGATGAGATCGTCCTCATCATTATCGCTGTTTTGCTCACTGCTATCGCTTCCATTGTCACTATCGTAGCTGCTGGAGCTGCTGGACGAATCCATGTCCGGTGAGTTGCACACACTGATCGAGGAAGGCTTATCTTTGCTTCTGAAATACTTGACATCGATGCCTCCCCCAAAATGGACTTGCTTGTATGTGGGAGTGGCTGGCAACGATCGAGAAGAGTTGAAGCGATGCAATCTGAGGGAGGATTTGACCAACTCGCCGGATTTCTTCCGGACGAGAGGATGAAGAAAGCCGTATTTTGGGTCTTCCAGATCTGCCGAAACCGGACTTCCCGGGAAGCTCACGGGACTCGTTGCCACATACTCCGGCTCCTCTTCTGACGTCGAGCTTTGAGGCGAAGGGCCATTTTCTGGCTTTGCTTTGGATCCCAAACGTGAATTATACAGCGTGTTTAGTCTCATTATCTGTTCAATATTGTGGTCCATCGACTTGGACCGAGACGGACGCCGCATAAAGGAAAGAGAGAGAGGCACATCTGTGTCTGAGTCCGAGTCTTCATCTATGGAGGCTCTTGGGTCTGGAATAGAAGATGAAGTTAGCGTTTGCGATGAAGATCTCGCGGATTGATTCCCCGTTTGAAACGGATTTTTGTTTTTCCATATCGTATTGGTCCGAGATCCTGGTTCGCCAGAAACAGGTTCACCAGTGTGCGATCCGGATGGATTTGAATCTGCTGGGCTACCAATGGAGCTGCGGAAAGTGCGTGCTTTTCCAGAAAAAGAGATAAATGGAGCCGAATTGGAGCGACGCTTTCTTGTAGATGGAAGAAAGGGCATGAAAGCTAGAGACCCGGGTTTCAATCGGGTTGATAAATGTTCAGAAACAATGTGAAATGTGCGATATGACCCGTGCTTGCTGTAGAAGAACAGTGAAGATTCTTCTGGATACTAAAAAAAAAGCGGACGGGCAAACAGGAAGGGGAGCAGACTTTTTCAACTCAATCTTATGTGCCTTCGAAGGGATGGATAATAATATAATAATATTCCAGTTTTGTCACCAAATGCTAATTAATATAGAGGCGATGGGTGCGCTTTTTTTTTTTTTTTTTTTTTTTTTTTTTTTGGGGGTGCGGCTTTGGCAGGTAGAAAGAAGAATAAAATGAAACAAATAGAATGGAGATATTAATAAAAGAGAAATTCGAAAGATAAGGAGGATATTATGGATCAGGAAACAAACCACGTGTATATGTGTATAAATGTGTATATATGGCTGTACCTGCAATATGCTAAAATAACCTGGGGTACTCGGAAAATACAATCTCATGGATTTACAAGCTGACTACAAAAAAATAGACAATTTAGTGAAAATAGATGGAAACCTAGCAGGTATTATATTATAACCCCTGATACAAAGGGGAGCACTACTACTCAACAGCTAGACGGAGAGTGAGGGCAGGACAATTTTTTTGGTAAGATGCTGAAAAAAAAAAAAAAAAAACAATAGGTGACAATAACAATAATTTAACATTATTTAATGCATTCATTCATGTTGCTAACCACGCCGGATAATAATAGCGATGCTCAAAAAATTATTAGCGGATCACACACATTGTGGAAATTAAGGCTGGCAAACCGTAAACCGTAAACCGTCTGGGTTATCCGATCGAAGGCAGAACAAAGAAGAGGCAGAAGAAAAAAAAAATTAAGAAACAGAAAGTTACAAGTTCGTAATTCATGTGGAAGCAGATAAAACACAGAGCAATATGGCCAAAATAGTCGAAATTCGATGGGGGGAAAAATTTAGACGCCATATGGTTTACGGGGTAGAATAATACCCACATTGACAGTAAGGTTGAATACCGAATAGTCGATAATACGTATGGAAAACAGAGAAAAGAGGGGGACCATGTGTGGGTTCAAGTGAACAAATATACAGATCAAAGATTACCTCAACAACCATTAAATGATCAAAGCCCGATAACGGACAGAGTGGTAGCATGTAAAAGCAAAAAAGAAAAGTGAGAAGATTGATGATGAATGATTACTTATTTAATTATTTGGGCAATGAATGCGACATGTTTCTCCCCTCGATCTTGAACTAAGATCCTGCAAGGAGAGCTGAAGACAGAACGGGAAAAAAAATTGGAAATAAAGAGGAAAAGGAAATTGAATAGGGCATACTCATCAAAGCCAGCACAGAAGTAGAATACGGATTCAAATAGGTTAATGTAAATACAAGCACCCAACGAGGGCGATTATCTGCTGGCTTGTCGACCGCTTACGGAACTCGGTGGGGTGATTTGTCTCATTATGCAGATTTCTTTTGGGACTGCTGCAGCATGAAACAGGCTACTTTCCATTTAGTCTTTTTTTTGCCGCATCTCGCGGAACAATTGCAGAGGACATGTCAAAAAATAAAAGGAAAAAGAACAGCTTTGATGTAATCAAAAAAAAAAATATTATCGGTCCACCAGATCCCAGCAGTACGGTGAATCACATCTGCCTACACGGCTGACACTGATAGGTCTTTGCCTTTAGTTCCTTGACAACAGCTTACAGAAGCAATTGCAGGCATCAATTTCCAATTTTAGAATAGGAAGAGCTCTCCCGCATATTTTTTGTATGCATTAATTTCTCCTGAAACTTACTTTTTTTTTCACCAGCCAACAAATGCTGCCGGAGAGTTTTCGGCCCCCGGAGAAAATCCCGATCCCACACTGAAAATCGCAAATTATAATTCAAGGGCTTGTCGGATCTTTCTCGGAAAATTTAATTTCGATCGGGGGTTACGTGATTGCACCAAGGCGTCCCAAATGAGATAGGCGAAGCATTCATGACTCTCAAAAATCTTTTCCGCTCTTCCGGCTTCCCTCGATAAACTACAGATGTAGGGATGTGCTATGCGTTGGTGGCAGACCGTCAATTCTGTGCTGGCCTAATTTTTGAGAATCCCTCAGAAGAAAATAATTTTGGATGATATTTGGAACAACAAATAAGAGCCGAGCCGGTGGGGGAAGTTGCCAGAAATTAGGTGAATGTTAGAAATTTTGATGTCTGTTTTCAGAGCAAGGTAGGATAAAAGATGGTCATACTGATGAAGTGATCTAGAACAGACTACTGCAGCATTGAATAAATGCTGAATGCTCGAGCCAGGTATGATATCTCCTCCATTTCGATAGTCTCGCAACAGTTACTTATTTTTTTTATTTTGTTAATTTTTTTTTTTTCCTGATCGCGTTTACACGAATTCTTTCACCTGTCATTCCATTAAAGCTCCGAGTGAGCAGATAATGAGATAAAAAGACAGCACAGCGGAAACAGGAAATTTGTGAGGAGGTAACCAACTTTAATGGACATGCGAAATACGGTAGAAACTAAGCAGCAGCCACAGAACCGGGCAGTGGAAGAACTGCCGAGAAAGTATAACTTCTCTCTCTGGAATATATGGGTGGCATCATCATTGCTCAAGATTCTTCTGTTCCCAACGTATCATTCGACAGATTTTGATGTGCACAGGAACTGGTTGTCGATAACAAAGTTGTTGCCTCTTCGACAGTGGTATTTTGAGCATACCAGTCAGTGGACGTTGGACTATCCTCCATTTTTCGCATATTTTGAGTGGATACTATCGCGTTTTGTTCCTGAGGCCGTTGCCAGGGATGGATGCATCAAGCTCACAGCAAAGGATGGTGAATATGGATATTTGACGGTGATATTTCAACGGTCCACAGTTATAATCAGTGAGATTGTACTATTCCTCGCTTTGCAGAGACTTATCGATACATCTCGCTCGCTAAGGGAGAAGAAGAGAAATTTTGTAATTGCATCATCGATTGCACTCTCTCCCGGGTTCTTCATCATTGACCACATTCATTTCCAGTACAACGGGTTTCTATTTGCATTCCTGGTGCTTTCATTGGTGGAGGCACGCCTCGGTAACTATCGAAGATGCGCATTTTGGTTTGCTGTACTTCTTTGCTTGAAGCACATCTTTCTCTATATGGCACCGGCATACTTCGTATATCTCTTGTCTGGATTCTGTCTCAAGCATCGTAAGATTGACACGTCGAAGAGCTTTGGTGAAAATGTCAAACAGGTGCTGTTTGACACAATCATATGGCGTCATCTTTTCCAACTTGGGCTTATTGTGATTGGTGTCTTTACGGTTGCCTTTGGTCCGTTTGTATACTACGGTGAGCTTGATCAGGTGATGAGCCGGCTTTTCCCATTCTCCAGGGGGCTTACGCACGCTTATTGGGCTCCCAACTTTTGGGCACTTTACTCTTTTGTGGACCGCATACTTATTCAGCTTGGAAAGAACATCCCCGGGTTCGAACGGTTGGCATGCGCGATTCTCAAGAAGAGCCGGCCTGTTGATTACAGCGGGGCCAGCTCTCTAACGCGGGGAATAGTTGGAGATGTGGAATTTGTATTTTTGCCGCAAATACTCCCAGTTCACACATTCATGCTCACCCTCTTCTACCAGATCCTATGCCTCATTCCTCTATTCTTCCGGCCCTCCTACGAGCGGTTTCTTGGTGCTTTGACGTACTGTGCATGGACGTCTTTCCTGTTTGGCTGGCATGTTCACGAGAAGGCAATTCTTCTTGCTATAATTCCATACTCTTTCTGTGTTATTCAGGACCGCAAGCTTCTTCCGTCCTTTGAGCTTCTTGCCACCGCCGGGTACATCTCTCTTTTCCCGCTTCTTTTTGGCTCGGCCGAGTGGCTCTTCAAGGCTCTTATCACATTTGTCTGGGTGGTTGTGTTCAACACCAGTTTTAACGAGGTATGCCACTTTTCGACTACCCTGGCAAGACGGGCCGCTGCGCTCGATAGAATCAACTTGATCTACGAGTTTCTGATGGTTCCGTTCTGTCTTTTCATCCAGATGACTGACGTGGAAAGCAGGAATTTCCCTATTCTCGATCGGCTCCAGTTCCTTCGCCTAATGGCTTACAGTGTTTATTGTGGTGCGGGTGTTCTTTCTTCCTGGAACAGCTTCAGCTGGCTCTATTTCATGGATGACAGTGTTTGGGAGGAGAAGAAGGAGTGGTGAGAAGAGTGGTGAGAATTAATGATCGACGGATAACTAGGTGCTGGCATTAGCAGACTGCAAGTTGAATTCGAGAGACAGTCTAGGGCGACTACATGGTTACGTACACATATAAACAGACATAGCATTTATAGTAACACTGCGATCGCACAGCGGTTAGCGTAATTTACATAGTATTCTTCCGGGCGATGTCATCGAGGAAGTCGGAACAATAGGCCTGCATCTGGGAGAGCTTGGTTTTGAGAAAGGTCTCGACAGAGGGGTTTTCCAGGTCGTCGGGCGACAAGATATTAGCAGCAACCATCAACTGGAGCACAGCCCGGGTGCCGACACGTTTGAGAAGCTCGTTATCGAGAGCCACGCTGTACAAAGCGCCAAACAAGGCGTCGCAGACCAAGGCTGTGCGAGAAGGAGGAATGGGCAGACCATCCTCAGCCGCCCTGGCAAGGATTCCCTTCAACATGTCGTGGCGCATCAAGATGTAACGCACGGAGAACTCGATGAGGAGCCGCATCCGGGAGAGGGAGGAGTCACCAGACTGCGGGAGTGCATCTTTGAAGGGTCCGCCGTTTTCACAGGATTGGCGGACGATCCGAAGCTGGCGGTAAAAGACCTTCTCCTTTTCGGAGACGATGCGGAGGCGGGAGTCGTTTCTCTGGGACTTGAAGAAGAGCTCGCGGGCCTCGGGAACGAGTCCGGAGTTGATCCACTGCAAAAGCAAGGTCTGGACCTCGAGCCTCCAGTCGGAATCGTTGACTGTGACTATGCCTTTCGAATCGAGCGACTTCAAGAAGAGGCAGACGACCTTCATCAATCTCTGGATGGCGGGGCGGTCGTGCGACTGGTCATCCTGCAATTTGCGAATGACAAAACCGGTGACGTTGGCCAAGAGCTCCTTGATGACCATCCGGAGCTCGGTCTCGGAGAGGACGATGTGGCCGCACCGGCTGAACGAGTACCGGGAGGTGCGAGGGTCGACGGTGGTGCGAGGGTTGCCCCTCTGGCCGATGAGGAGCTCGTGGAAGTAGTTGAAGATCCACTGGTTGGGCTCGCAGTTGGCGAGGAACCAGAGCAGGCTTGTGCGGAAGCCTTCAACCATCAAGAGCTCATCGACGATACTGAAGGTGGCGGAGGGGTTGTGGGAGATCATGCTGATCATTCCGGGAAAGGAGCAGATGTAGCTGAGGATGTACTCTGGCCGGAGGTGGTCGTCGTTGCCCCAGGCTTCCTTTTGGCCGTTTGTCATGAGCAAGTTTTCCTCGCCGTACTTGACGACGAATGCCACGGTGCTGATGATGTGCTGGCAGGTTTTTGCAGGCAGTGTTTTTGATTTCAAGGCTGCAAGGGATGCGAGGATGTTGTGCATGGGAAGGATGAAGGTGGATTTTCCAGCTGCCGAGGACTTAAGCAGGGCCTGGAACGCCGGTGTGAGGATGTTGTTCTGGCCGCGGCGGATGTCTCTTCTGTCTCTGAAGAGGGAGTCGAAGCCGATGTTGCGGGGGACGGGGGAGATGATGAAGCGTTTTGAAGGGGAGTGGCTGTTGGAGTTGCCGTTGGAGTTGCTATTGGAGTCCATATTGCGTGCGATGGCTGCCCAGACGACTTTTCTTTTGTCGTGAGGGGGATGATCAAGAGGATGAGGATTTTGCTGATGGGCATTATCCTCCTCATCATGATGAAGATTATCATTTTGCTGATGGACATTAGTATTTTTCTGATGAAGATTATCGTTTTGCTGATGAGCATTATCGTTTTGCTCATGGACATTATCATTTTGCTCATGGACATTATCGTTTTGCTGATGGACATTATCCTTTTGCTGATGAGCATTATCATTTTGCTCATGGACATTACCATTTTGCTCATGGACATTATCCTTTTGCTTCTCCTCCTCCTCCCGGATCACATCAGACAACAACTCCTCAATTCCGTCGTCGCCGTCCTGTATGACCATCCTGATGGAGTCGGTGAAGTCGTAGTCGGAGCACTCGCGGGGGTCATCCGGGTCTGGGTCCAAATCGCCGGGCATTTCAGCACTTTCAGTTTTCCCCACACCGTCAAGCCGGCAGACGCAGTCCGGGTGGATGCGGTAGGTGCGGAGGACACCGTCAAGGCCGTAGGCACGGCGTGGGGCCCCCCCGTAGGCGAGCGGGGGCTTGGGCAGGGCCTGGGCCAGCAGGGAGGGCTGGTGGTGCCGGGAGTAGTCGTCGTCCGGGTCGCTGTCGAAGTCCATCTCGAACATGTACCGGATGTCCTCATCGTAGCGGTCCTCGGTGTGGAAGGACTTCATGAGGCGGCCGACGTGGTCCAGCGGGGTGCCCATGGCGAGCAGTGCGGAGGCAAAGACCCGGTTGTCGCAGCGGAGCCGTGAGGAGCCCACGCGGCGGCCCCAGGGCCCCAGGAAGTGGTCGAGGGTCTCGTGGCGGAAATCGTGGGCCCGGCGGGCGTAGTCCTCATTGAGCACGAGGGCCACAGCGGACCGCAGGGCACTGGTGCCGCGGACAACCTCGCGGATGGGCTCCGGGTACCCGGGGAAGCCCTGTGCCTCGTCCTGGCGGTCGACCTGGAGCCCGAGCAGGATCACCTTGCTGCACAGCTTGTAGGCCTGGAGCAGCAGGTAGAGAAACGGGTTGAGGCACGGGTTACGGGCCGGGGCGTACAGCCTGCCGATGACGGTGATGCACACCACGCACACCGCGTAGACGAGCCGGAGCCGGTGGAAGTCCGACGCCTGGAACACGGGGCTGGCCAGCGTGGCCTCCGGCACCCAGTACCGCAGCGTTTCACGCCAGTCCGTGCTGCCGATCGCCCGCTGGAGCCCGGTCTCGTCGCAGCAGTGGAGTTTTTCGCTGCAGCAGCCCACGATCCACGCCAGGTCGCACGCCAGCCGGAATTCCCGCTCCCCCGTGTACATCGGCAGGCACACGGCCGCCACCACGTCGCACACCGTGGCGAGCGACGGCAGCAGCTCGTCGTACGGGCCGGTGTCCGCCGGCGTGGTCCAGGGGTCTGCCAGCGCGGCGATCACCGCGAACACCCGGCCTGGGTGCCCGGTGAGGCTGGCACCGGGCGGAGGCGGGAAGCACACGCCGTCGGGGTCCCCGGGCTCACAGTACCCAGACCAGGGACCCCGTGCTTCCACCCCGAGGTACTGCCCGAGTGCCCGGTGGAACGCCAGCGGGTCAAACCCTGCCCCGGGGCCCGTCTCCACGTCAAACGTGTACTCCTCCTCGTACTCGTACTCCGAGTCGTCCTCACTTCCGTAGTTGTCTTCACTTTCGTAGTTGGAGTTGTTGGGTGTGGAATTCACATTAGACTCATCGCTATTTTGAGCATTCGACCTAATATTGTTGTTCCTATTTTGAATATTGGACCTAATGTCGTTCTCATTAGATCTATCATTCCCATTTTGAGTCATCCTAATGTTATTAGAGCTATCGCTATTTTGTGCATTCATCCTAATGTTACTAGATCTATCTTGAGTCATCCTAATACCATTGCCGTTCCCCACCAACTTAATGCCATCGGAGTCCTCTTTAACCTCCCCCCCATCCACCTCTCCAGGTACTATATGCACATCCTTGCCCGTCTTTATCCGCATCCTCAACCTCCGCTCCTCCCCCCGCCTAAACCCACTCCGATCATACCCCTGCCGGTTGTACCCCTCCATATCGTACCCCTCATCATCGTACCCTTCCTCATCAAAGTCGAGCATGTCCTTCGGGTACTCTGCAAGCTCTTCCTGCTTTTTCAACTTGCTCTCCTTCCTACTTTTCCCCACATCAACACCCGAAATCTGCGCTCCAACAACCCTGTCCTGCTCATCCAGGCTGCTGCCAACATTCTGCTTTCCTGTGTTTTCTTCTCCTTCTTTTTCTTCTCCTTTCTTCATCTCCTCCTTCTCCTTTCTGCTCCTGCCTTTTCTGACAGACTTCTGTTTCCGTCTGTTCCCAGTAATCTTGCTAGTTATATTTTCTATTCTATCCGCCTTCTAGGCTGCTCGTATATCAATGCTTGCTATATCACGCTTTAATTGCCGCCTCGTCAATCTCTCATCCAATCATCAACACTTCAACCCTTGGCATTCGGTGAAATTTATCCTCCAATTTTTTCTTTCATCTTTTCTGGGCATCTCGCTTTTATTTTTCGTTTTTACTTTTTTATTTTTCGTTTATTTTTCGTTTTTATTCTTCTCTTTTCTCCCCCCACCTTGTGTCTACCTTTACTCTTACTACACTTCATAGCCTACCTAAGAACCTCACATTACTAACCTCTTCCATCCATCCTACGGGTAATCAAGCCTGTCAAGCGACCGGTATGGAGTGGCTGAACTCTCTTTATCCTCGCTTCTAGAATCTTCTCTTTCTTCCCCCTCAACCTTTCCCTTCAACTTTTCCTTCAACCTCTGCAACCAGGTCTTTGGTGGCTCGGTCCTTGTGAAAACCATCTCTGAAAACCTCAGCACATTTCTCCACATGCCTTCCTCCTTAATTCCATCTGGTCCGCTGAGCAAAAGTAATTCCTCTAAAATGGACTTTCTTTCCACTCTCAGATGGTTCACATAGCTCGTAAACAAATCTTTTGACTCGACTGACTGCTCGATGTCTTGATTGCAGTCTATTATTTCAGGATTCATGAATTTCGGATCCACATTCCAGAGATCGTTTTTGATCTGGCCCCAGTTATTTTCCAATTGCGGAAAAATCCCCATGTGTGCATTCAAAAAGAAATAAAGACTCATATTTTTTTCACCCGCCATAATGAATGCCCGGCAGATCATCTCTGTGAAATACATCTCTTTCACCGTTCCAAACCGGTTATATAGGTCGTAAATTCCGGTCATGTGATCTAGATCCGGCGTTTGAAACAACAATTCCATCTCCCTCTTAATTGTTTCTCCATACTTACCATCCGTGGTGGGCTGATTCCAAATACTGAAAAATCTTTTGAAACTCCAGCCAGAACCTGGCTTTGACAAGGTTAATGATTTTGCTGTTAAGTCTCTTGTATCATGACTTCCACTTTTATCAACAAACGCTTCAAACGAAAGTGCTGTACTGCATGCTAACGGCTTCTTAATCCCATTTCCTCCTTTTGCCAGAAACTGCGGCCGGAGATTTGCAAATGCGACACTTGATGAGGTCCCAAGAGTACTGAAAATTCTATTCTCACTACCGGCTGATGATGCTTGCCTACTGCTATCTGAGCTTGAAATGACGCTGTATGCTTCATCGTATGAACAGTCGGCGGCAAAGCCGAGATAGCCGTCTGGTGATTGGTTGAATTGCGTAGTAGAATACATTGCGGATATTAATTGCTGAAAAGAGATACAGAAGTCATTAGTCATTACAGTAAAGAAGGTGCTTCAATAACAATGCAGGACAATATATATATGGAGAGTGAATAAGCGCCAGAAGGCAGTCCCTTTTTCCCCGCACTGTTTTTGGAAAGTGGGAAAAAGAAGTAAAAAAGAAAAAAAGAAAAAAATAGCGAATCAAGAATCAACGTAATATATAGTAAATCTAACTCTCGGAGAGCTCCGATAGCTTGCCATACCAGCTAGTTTGTCACAGAACTTGTTTATCACACACACAAATTTCACAATATTATAGTGGTAGATAGGGTTGAAATCACATAAATTCTTGCTCCTTTTTGCTAACTTGTCCATATAACCTCCCTGTGGTGAACAATTATACCCAAACTTCTCTGTTCATAGAATGTCTACAGCATCCAAAATCACACTTGCAGCTAGCATATGTCTATGCACAGCCACGTGCATAGGGGTGTACTGGCTAACGGAGTCCGAGAGAGACGTAAGTATGGGAAAAAGAGTGAAGCAGTCCGGCCAGATACTTGATACTAACACACATTCATGATTTGTCAGGCATTGAAGTGGGGGCCGATAAAGGATCAGGCACGACTAAATAAGAGAAACATGTCGAAGAAGCAGCTGGCAAACAGAGACGACTTCGAGGCGCAAAAGAAGCTCAAGGAGCAACTCTTGGCCGAGCAGGAGGTCACGGGAAAGATCGTGACGGCAGACGATGGTGATTCTAGTTCGAGATGAGCAGAGAAAATGTATATAGAGATATTTATTCAATTCACGGATCTACGCAGGGGTGTCTGAAAGCAGGAAATGCTATCTATATTACAACGTCCAGACATGTACAATACACAGTAAAAGAGAAATAAAAAAAGAATAAGTGATGCAGAGGCAGGAGGCAGATCATCTCCTGGTGGATTTCAAGCGCTCACGTTTCCAGAAGCGGAGAAGTAAGTCACCGTAGCGGTTCATCTCCTCAACCTGGATCATGAGGCGGAAGTCTAGAAGCAGGAGGAACTGGAGCTCCAGGTGGTTCAGCTCCTCTAGCCTGAGGCCGCCAACCTTGGCATACCGGGAGTTTTTATAGAAGACATCACTGAAGAACTTGGACGCGACGGTAACGCCGGAGATGATCAATCTGTGGATGTTGTAGCTGTCGATAACGAAGGGAGGCGGCTGCTTGCCGTTGCCCGGGCTCGAACCGGCGTTTCTGGACTCGGCGAGCTCGCTGGCATTGTGTGCAATGCGGTCAAAGTAAACCAACAAGCTGAGAAACACGTCGTTGGTCATGGGGCAGTACTTGAGGATCCGGACCAGGTACGCGTGCAAGGAGATCGGCGGGATGTTTCGGCCGTGAAACGCCAACACGCTGGCCTTGAATCTGTTGGCGGGGGTCGTTCCTTGCTGCTGCATCCCGAGAATATCCTGATCGTACGTTTCTGTGTGCAGCAGGTCGTTTGCCTCGACGATTTTCTGCAGCAACGACGAGAGCATCAAGAGAAGGTCCTGGGTTGGGTGCTCCGCGATATTGAGGTGGTCTCCCTCGGCTGCCAGCGGGCGGTGCAGCGAAAATTGGCCTCTGTTGAATGTCGGGCCGTTTACCGCCTGGTAATTGTCCGGGAACTCGGCTCGGGAGGCCGTCTGCGAGAACCCAAACGACGTGTGGACCGGGGCCGACGACGAGATGAAGTGCGGGTGCTGGATTTGCAGCTGTGTTTGCCCCACAAGGTTGATTTTCCCCTGTTCGGCCGACTGGGAGGCGTTTCCGGGCGTTTCTTCGGTCTGGAAACGGCTCTCATCCCTGCTTTTCGCACCGCCGTGCCTGTCGACAGCCTCCTGCGTGTCCTGGTACAACGTACCCGAGGAGGAGGAGGTCGTGGAGTAGGCCATGTCGTGCGAAACGTCGGTGGTCGCAGTAACAGGCATTGGCTGGGGCGGGAAGGCGACACCGGCCGGCTGTATGCCTGGCTGTGCACTGTATGAGGAGGCCATCTGAACGGGGGCCACGGTGGGCAGCACGGCGCTGCCGTACGAGGAGCTCACGTGTGTCGGCGTGTTGTGGTACGACAAAACATCTTGTCGTACTTGCTGCTGCGGTTGGTATTTGTGGTTGCGGAGAAACTGCGAGTGCACGGACGACGAAAAGGAGCCCTGCTGAAAAAACGAGGACACATTTTGCTGCTGCTGGTGGGGAGGCGGAAGCCCGATCTGGCGTTCATTCTGTAATTTTGACGTGAGCAGGCTCCTCCTGGTGCCGTTCGGTGCACCAAAGCTGCCTGTTGGGTCTACAGCGGGCGTCCGGAGCTGGGCAGTGCTGTCGTAAGACCCCGGCCGCGATGCCGAGGACGCACCGAGCGAATTTCGATGCAAAAACGAGGTGGGAGGTGGGTTTGCCGACGGGCTGGCCCCAGTAAACGGCATGGAGCCGAAATTCGATGGGGGAGTCGCGTTTCTCGATGTGTAAGAGGAGGAAAACGATGACGACGGTATAAACGACGAAGAAGCATTGACTGAGGACGAGTTGAATGCGGCAGGCTGCTGATCGGAGCCTGCATGCCCGTTAGTGCCAGCACCTCTAATTGCTTGTGGCTGGGTTATGGTATTGTGCGAGGGCAGCATCCGCTAGATTACTTACACCTGTGCGAGAGTGTGCAATTAGGTGTAGTAGCGTGCTCCCTGTATGAGATTGTCACGGGAAAAGAAACCGAGGATTAACACCAACAGTCTTTCTTTTTTTTATTATGATGCTTTCTTTCTGGTTTAAATATGGAAAGCGGGGTCTGTGTATAGCAAAGCTGACGAGATCACGTATCCAGGCATAGATTTGTTCACGCCTATAATTGGAAAATGATGAACTGTTGTTTCTGCGAGGAAGTGCCGGCCGATATACTGTGAAAATCTAACGCCGAGAAATGATACACAAATCAATGAAATTAGACGCTCAACCTTACCCTGAACTGAATGCGATTAATTAATTGTTTGCAGGGGGCAGCAAGTTCCAATGGCAAATTTGTGTTGTGGACCCTTGCAACTTTTGTGCGTGTATGTGTGTTTGTGGATTCGTATCCGGATGCTCTCAGGTGCAAGTCTAAAAAAAATGCCGCTGAGATGTAGGCAACGGTAATTATTTTATTTACGTTTTATGTTGAGGTTAAGCGTATCTAATTCAAATTGAGGCAGAGAAAACCGAGGAGGAAAAAGAGAACGAATAATTTATTTTTATTTTAATTGCATTATTACTATCCCTATTATTATTAGCGGGAAGCGGCGAGGCCCGGGAGATGCGAACAAACAAACAGGGGGTTTGCATTGGTAATTTATTTTCAATTTATTTTTTGGGTGACATATTTAGATTTACCGCGGCCCAGGAACGAGCACCACCCCAGAACAAGAGCCACATGTTCTCATTAACTTCTGTTGCAGTCCAGAGCGGGCAATAAAAAATGAATAAATAGGTGGAGCAGTAAATAGAATCGAGACAAATGATAGAACCGATAAACAAATAAACATAAAGCATTAAACATAAAGCCATAAACATACAGCAATAAACACAAACGAATAAATGCTACTCACGGAACTCGAAGATACGCCTTGAAACACTCCATAGTCTGTTCAAAATATTAAATACCGTTTTCATGATATTTCCTCTGTTCGTGGTCCCTGACCAACAAAAGTCCCTGAATAAAAACAATGCTCCTTTCTCGTTTTCGAATTTTTTTTTTACTCCCTCTCTTTGGATCGATGTGCCAAGAATCAATAGAACAAACACAATTTTTGAAGAGAATCTTTAGAAAATGCCAATCTTTAGAAAATGAGTATGATTTAGAAATGACCTATCTGAACAAACTATACGATTGCAATTTTCTCCATCCATATCCCAACTAACTCCTCAAACTCTAATCATGCTTCTATCCGGCTGCTATCTTAACGTCTTTCACTAAATTTCTTTCGCGGATTTCAAGGCTGTGCAGATCTCAACGGGCAGTCTCTAGTAAGTAAGTATTCAAGGCCAAAGCACTAAGGAGAAGTGGAATTGTTATTGGGATAACCTGCAACTCGTAAACAATCTCCAAAAGTCGAAACTAAGTTTATGGTGGGAAAGCAAACAAAACCTCAAACCCGTTTTATCTGAATCTGAATACGAAATGCGTGTTAAACGGTATTTATTGACATATAAACGAACAAAAAACCCATAAAGTAAAGAAAAGGCATACTATACCATGCCTTTCAAAGATAACGACGAAAAACTACCGGATGCCACACCTGAGAGTGAAATAAACGGTGATATGCAGAGCTCAAAGTGGAATAAGATAAAACCCAATCGACGAACGATGAATAACAATAATAATGTCAATGTGTGTCCACAAACAAATTAACCGGATCACTTGTAACCAAAGAATATTTCAGGATCCTCAATCACTATGCGCTTTTTCCCTTTCTTGGCCAACTTGAGATCCCTCTCGTATTTCCGTCTCAGCTTTTCACGTCTTTGTGATTCCCTTTCCTCAGCTTCATACTTTCTAACATAGATTATATCGTCTCTGTACAATTCGTGGCCTGGCTGATTTGTGGGTTCGAATGGCCTTAGGTCCTCCACCACTTTCAGGGGCAGATTGAAGAGCTCAAGGTTATGTTGCTGGGTATCTAAGGCAGAATTCGTGAAAACAGTAAAAATTGGCGTTCTTCTTCTCCTGATTCCGTCCTGGTAGTATTTTTCCTCCTTCAGTTGCTTCTTGCTCACCTCCCTGTACTTTTCCATGTCATCTTTGATCGTGGACGACTGCTTTCTCTTCTTCAAAAGCGATCCGGGCAAGTTATCAGTTTTATTATCGGCCCAAAAACGTGCTCCGGTTTGATGCATTAGCGGAAACTCTGACTCCCCCTGGTTTTGATAATCCTGAGCTGTCATACCTGCTTTTGAGCGGATTAAAGGCAGGCGAAGTGGTCTGTATCCACTGAATAGAATATCCAAGCAGAGGTCCTCTTTATCGATGTTGGAAGTGTTTGGAACGCGTGGAAATGAACTAACCCTGCTTTTGGAGCCCATATCCATGCTTAATGATTGCGAGTCTGTAGCAGGAGAGAACTCTAGGCTGGCCTGCTTTCTGATTTTGTGATGTTTCACAGATTCACGCTTTTTTTGCTTCTTAGAGGCAGCTTTTGAGTCACTACTGCAATTTGTACCTGATGTACGAGTCTCCGATGTTCTTGCAGCTGCCACAACCTTGACTTTCTCATCTGGATGTGAATTTGATGATGAAAATCTCACTGAGCGTACTGCTTGGGGTCCCGAGCGTGGTATTATGCTCAAAATAGAGCCCGATGTGTATTTAAGTGGTAATATTCTGCTGCTTGTACAAAACATGGTAGATGGACTTCGAATAGTGTACGGTCTGTAGTAAATTCCACGTCCTGTGAATGATAAAATTTCAAATGTGCTTTTCTAAACACCTTTTTCGCTTTTATCTTTTAATGGATAAGTTAAAATACGATGCCTAATATTTCCGTTATCTTGCTTATCTTTCTGAGTATCACGTTCCAAGTCCCAAATTAAATCCGTTATACTTTTATTTCTGTCCCTAGCAACCAGTGCAGCAAGTGTAAACGACTTATATAAAGAGATCCAACGGGATGAATGAAGTAGAACCCATGCAGAAATGCACGGAAATGAGAAATTTACTAGCTGATACTTTACGTGCATATTTATATGTTTCATAATCAGAAATCAGGCGGTTTGCTGATGATGTGCGCGCCTCAGCCCTAATCAGAATTTATTTATTTTCTATTCTTCTAATTTAAAAAAAAGTGCTAATTAAATAAAACTTTGGTTTTATCGGGCGAATGCTGGCGGCTATTGCGTTACTGCCTTCTTTCTCCAACTTACCCCACACAAAAATTTTGAAGATCGTCGCGTCGATAATTCTATATTGTTTTTATTTGCCGCTTACTGCTTATAACTGTCTCTGGGCTTGCTTTGCCAGAGTTTTGTGCCTTCTCTCACCCTGCAATTTCTTTACTATTTACTCTTCTAAGCACAGAGGATGCTTTATCATTTTTTTTATTCTAGGATTTTCCTCGGAATTTCTACATTCCACCTCTCCATACCATAACAATACACCATTCGGGATTTATAGCGCTGTTATCGGCTAAAAATAGACTGAATAATGTGACGAAACGACGAATATACAGACGTCAATCGACGCTTATGGAGCCATAACTATCATAACTATTCACAGATGTGGCGGTGCACAATTATTTTAGCAATGCAAGGAACACACGATGCACAGTCTTTCAATAAAATGCATTAAATGAAATCGCAATTTCCTGCGAAACGTAAAACTACAAAAAATCAGACATTGCGGTATTGGTACCACATCAGAGTTATCTTTGAAATTGCAGAAACCAGGTTATTGACATACATTTCATGCTTTCCCACTGGGGTGTTGAGCCACAATGAATTCTACAGAAAAACGACTCTTAAAAGAGTATAGAAACGTCCAGAGAGAGCTTCATGGAACCAAGAATAGCTCATTAAGGAAGTCTGGACTTTTAGAATTGAAACCAACGTCACAGTCGGATATGTATGAGTGGAGTGCCACAATTGAAGGGCCAGATAGTACGCCTTACGAAAATACAGCATTTGATCTTGATATCAAGATTCCAAGAAGTTATCCACTAGAACCACCGGCAATCTACTTTGTTGTGCTTTCGGATGAGACTATAAGGAAACTGCAGGGTAGAAGTAATAAGAAAGACATTGAAGTTTCAAAAAAAGCACCAATAACTCGTAAATGCTTCAAGATGCCACACCCAAACGTTAATTTTAACACAGGAGAAATATGCCTAGATATATTGAAGAAGAGATGGTCGCCGGCCTGGACGTTGCAAAGTGCCATTTTAGCTATAGTAGTGCTTCTATCGAATCCCGAGCCAAGCAGCCCGCTAAATGTGGACTTGGCGAATTTATTGAGATGTGAGGATGAAACTGCTTACAAGGCTCTTATTAGATTTTACATAGAAGAATACAGCGCCATTTCGACGTAAAATACGAAATTTCACGGCTTACACACCTGCTCCGGACAGTAAAAGCAAACTCAACTAGATAGTTATATCTATAATTAATGCGAAACACCACGCAAAGAAAGTTACATACAACGACATAAAATCACTATTAAACCACTTAGTTCTGCTTCTTCTCCTTCTCTTCGTGCTCCTTGATAACCTTCTTGACGATCTTCTGCTCCTCAATCAAGAAAGCTCTGATGATTCTGTCCTTGACACAGTTAGCACATCTGGAACCTCCGTAAGCTCTGGAAACAGTCTTGTGAGTCTTTGAGATTGAGGCGTACTGTCTTGGTCTCAAAACGGCAATACCTGGCAAAGGGACACCGCAGTCACCACACTTTGGTCTGCTGGCCAACTTCTTGATGTGGTGTGCAACCAACTTTCCACCTGGGGTCTTCACAACCTTGATCTGGTTAGACTTGGTGTTGTCTGAAATAAAAAGAGGATATGTTAGTATTCCATGTTACTTGAGAGTATATGGGTTGTGCCCAGTCACAATAAGCCCGTTTGCCGATATGAAGTAATGAAATTTCATCCTTAATGTCCACACTCGATAAATTATGCAACGTGTGTGTCTAGAAGAACAATTACATATAATGGTTGCATCTTCCTTCAATCCGACCTGATCTTTAGTTTGTTTGTTGTAAACGTCTTTCTGTACACTATGCACACCAACAGATGATACCTGTAAGATTGCTGCCCTGTGATTTTCCAACTGCATGACCTTCTATTTGCGAGCTCTTATTTCCTTGCTTGTCATAATAGCATGATACTGCTTTGAACTAATTCATAAACCGCTTTATGTTGATGCACTGTAATAAACATGAATATAATTGTTGATACCTCTGTTTTGCGCCCTTGTCAAGTATGTTCACCCATATCCCAAATTAACAACCAAACCTTCATCTTCTACAACATTGACTTCATTGCTCCTGACACTTGTTAACGACGACATAAACCGCCCCATATTTAATACGTACATGGATTTCTTCTTCTTAGGGTAACTCTCTGAGCCATCTTGAAGTTCTTATTTGCCTGTGATTGGTCTTTTCAGATACCTAAAGCTTTTGCAAACTTCTGTTAAAGAGATATCGTCTTGAACTATCTCTGGCAATATGTTTTTTTTTCACCTATCATCCTGAGAGAAATTTGAAATTCGCTCCAGCACTGAGGCTAGTCGAGCAAAAATTTTTTACCAGCTTAATAACTGCTAGAGGTGTGAGGGTTAACCAATTTCTTGAGAAAAAGGGCTTGCCTACATTTTATTTTATTTTTTGCTTTAAACTAGACAAAATCACGTGATGCGGCCGCAGCCGCATAAAATGCGCTTATCAGGCTATCAGGATCGAGAGACGTGGCACGTTAAGTGATAAATGCTCCCACATAAATGGTAATATAAATGATCGTGAGCTCTACAAAGTGTTATGTCTACGAAATAAGAGATCATTTATCGAAAAGACTGTATTCATACTATAAAAGCAGTAGATACAATAGACCACGTGACCTGCAAAACCGAGATCTAATTAATGAAAGCTGTCTCAGTTCTTCTCGAGAGCAACAACTTCCATCTCTAATGGAACACCCAATGGCAACTCCTTGACAGCGACACAAGATCTGGCTGGTTTGTGACTGTTGAAGTACTTAGCGTACACCTCGTTGAACTCACCAAACTTGGAGATGTCGCTGAGGTAAATGTTGCACTTGATGATATTCTCAAGAGATGAATTGGAGTCCTCGACAATTCCTAAGACATTCTGGATAACCTGTTCAGATTTAGCCTTGAAATCACCATTAACTGGCTTTCCATCAACTGTGAATGGAATTTGGCCGGAAACAAAGACGAATCCATTGGCCTTAATGGCATGAGAGTAGGAAGCGGCAGCTGGAGGAGCTCTGGTAGAGCTGACAGGGGTGACCTTGCTGGATAAAGCCATTCTGAATAAACTTGGACGAGCGGTAAAAGCCAATCTTTGGTTGAGTCTCAATGACTGTTTTGCTGCCTTTGCGAAGAACGACATGGTTATAAATTGAATCTGGTTAATTGTGGAGAGAACGGCCTTTAATGTATTTTTTATCGAGGTGGAGTTGTGTCGTATACTCCGCCAATTGAGCAGCGAAAAGTGGCTGGTAAATACTTTGAAACTTGATTGTGCGCTTTTAATTTAATTTAATTTTTTTTGGTTTTCCTGAGTTTTCGAGGATAAGAAATACCAAAATTCCGTTACCGGAGATGCCTGCAGATTTCGGCAAACACTTTTTTGCAGCAGCGGATGAACGAAGTGAAATGAGAATGATGGAAAGGAAGTCCGCCTGAACAGAAATCAGCAAAAATAGACGGCTTTTGCATCACTATTGACGGGTCGATCGGACTTTGATTTCAAGTTTGAACTGATCAGCAAGACTTTATCTTCCTATTCGATACTTAGAATAAAAATAGTATACCGATAACTAGAAAAGTTTTAGATTTAACAAAAGCTTGCCGTTCAGATTACAATACAAAAGCATATATGTATCACTAGCAGAGGGGCACATTTCATCTGCGCACATACAGACATCAGCTTACACCCTTTCTCAGGACACTTCCATCGTTAAATTACCTCTTTTACTAATTACTGTGCAACGTGCGAATAAGCTCTGCTTACCTAAGCAAGATCGGCTCACACCGAATTCACCCCAAACCGCCATTGTTCTCCTTAATATTTTTCGACTATTTTTCACCGCTCGCTTTTCTTCTTTGGTCCAAATGACTCAACTATTTTCGCATTGACAATATTGTCAAGAAGCGAGAAGCATTCCGTAAGCAACATGTGCAAGTAGCAAAGCGCTTCAACCAACATGTAAATGCAACTAAATCCCATTAACAAATTATTGAATTTGCAGGTTGATCTGTAGTGATTCTTCTTATGGGTTTTACAGTCTGATCGAGGAGTCGGAGGTCCGGATTTTCGGCCCACTAAGCGTAGAGAAAAAGTAAATAAAATGAATAAATAATCTTCAACATGTAATTTTTTTTCAGGACATATTTTCTCGGCCGTCATCGTATTTCAGTACTTCTGAGAAGCATTTGCTTTCTTTATTTGGACTCCATACTTTTGAAATTTCCCTTTCATCAGAGAGAGACCAAAAGACTAAACGTACAGATAACAACATGGATTTAGTGAATTACCTTCAAGACAGGCTCATGTTTGCAGTCCCAAAGAGTAAGTAACGAAAAAAAGGAGATGGAAGTTGGAAAAACATGAAAAGACATTAATCGAGGTCTGTTTTGCCTTTTGCCAAAGTCATTTCGAAAGATCGACACATACTAACATGGTTTCTTATTTTATTCAGAGGGACGTTTATATGAGACGGCACTCAACCTTTTGAAAGGTGCAGATATTCAGTTCCACCGATCAAAAAGACTAGATATAGCCATCTGCCTTAACTTGCCGATCGCTTTGATCTTTTTGCCAGCAGCAGACATCCCTACCTTCGTTGGTGAAGGTAGATGTGATATTGGTATAACTGGCAAAGATCAGGTGATGGAAAGCAACGTTGATGTGGATCTGGGACTTGATCTGCGATTTGGAAAGTGCAAGTTGCAAATCCAGGTTCCAAGAAACGGCCCATACAAAAAGCCAGAGGAGCTTATTGGAAAGACGATTGTGTCGACGTTTGTCAACCTCACAAAGCAATATTTCGAGAAACTCGAAGGTGTGAAGCCTGGTGAGCCTTTGAAGACCAAGATCAAATATGTTGGAGGCTCTGTGGAAGCTTCGTGTGCTTTGGGAGTTGGAGATGCCATTGTTGATCTTGTGGAAAGTGGCGAGACCATGAAGGCTGCTGGATTGCACCCAATCGAGACAGTTTTGAGCACATCGGCCCACCTTATTGTCTCAAAGCATCCATCACACCCAGAATTGGTGGAAGTTATAAAATCGAGAATGGAAGGTCTCTTGGCAGCACAGAAGTATGTTCTCTGTAACTACAATGCTCCTAGAAACAAGCTTCCAGAGTTGCTTAAGGTGACACCAGGAAGAAGGGCAGCTACTGTTTCCCCATTAGAGGACGATGACTGGGTTGCAGTTTCCAGTATGATCCAGAGAAGTGACATGGCCAACATTTTGGATCAGTTGAAATCTCTAGGTGCCAGTGACATTCTTGTGTTTGAGATTTCGAACTGCAGAGTTTGAAGTGTGTCGATAGATAATAGATTATACTATTTGGCAGGAGGTGTGGTTGTATCGTTGTACTTATGGAATTGATGTAGTTTGGATTTGGATTCTCTAGTGTTTGCGTAGCAATCTTTGTATGGTCATTTGTGTATGTTGATTTTTACCCTTGCACTCACAGCCACCTTCAGTTCAACCTCTTCTAATGGTCTTGATATTTATCTACCCTAACATGCACAGTTGTGAGTTATTTCGAATCCCGTTTGTGCAACTCTGCTTGCCGTTTTTAGACATTCCGCGGACTCGAGAGGAAAGAAAAGAGGCTTATCCTGGCAAGTTCTTGGCGGGGCACATTTCGGCAAGGTAATTTTTTTGGATCATGTATTTATTTTTATTTTTATTTTTTTTTAAACATTCATCGCCTGTCTTTTCCCCGTGTCTTGTCTTTTTTCGTTTAATATGTTGTATTGGTTTACATTGCAACCATCCAAGCTTTGTATTTAAACACTCAACAGCACATATCAGTTTGCAGAGTGCCTACAGCATAAATTTGAGGAAAGCAATCGACATTTGTCAATCGCCTCGTATAGTAAGGCAAAAGCATTGGATAGTGCATTCAGTTTGATGAGTAGCATCGATCACACAGCAGGTACACACAACCAGAGAAGCATTGCAAGGAATAGCAGCAAGAGTTTTCAACAGGACAGTGCACATTACACGGACGACCCGGCAGCCGATTATTGGAAAAGTGAATTAGAGGAGTCGAAGAAGGGTGAAGGGGAGGAAGTGAGGGAGGATAAAGAAGATAGAGGAAGGAGTAACAGGCAAGAGAGTGAAAGTACAGAAGGCCACAAAAGCAAGAGTCAAGAAAGGCCAGGAAATCGAGAAAGTCAAGAGGGAGTTTGGTCAGGCAATATAACCAGCAACAGTCAAAGTAATAGCAACAACAACCTGGCAGGATTTAATTTGGACAGAGACTTCGAATCGACGCTCAACGCGGCTTTGCAGAGCATAGACGCGAACCCGGTGGTTCAGCAGGCGGGCCAGCAGCATTCGAGCCGCCAGACAGAGTCCGTGTCGCTGCATTCGTGGGGGATGAGCGAGGGGCAGTCGGCGTACCAGTCGACGAACGAGGTGGCGCGCGGGGAGGGCCCACCGTCAGGGTTCAGGGACGAGGGGGCTGACCGAGAGGGGTTGGTTGGAGTTTGGCCGGGCGCAGGGAGTACCGGGCACGGAGGGCGCATGAGCGCAGGTGCAGCAGGCTCAGCAGGCTCAGCAGGCGCAATTGGCGCAATTGGCGCAGGGGGTGAAGTTAGCACGAGAGGCGCGCGCCCCACGTCCGGGTGGAAGGGGTACGTCGCCCGGGTTTTCCCGAACATCTTCGAGGCCCTGGAGGAGGCCCGGCGATCGCCCCGGCGGAGCACCAGACAGCCCCGTGACAGAGTGGTGTATCCCGGGATGCCCAGCGGGCAGTTCGCGAGTAATGCGATTTCGAACGCAAAGTACAACGCGTTGACATTCCTCCCGATGACGTTGTACGAGCAGTTCAAGTTCTTCTTCAACCTGTACTTCCTCTTGGTGGCGTTGTCGCAGGCGATCCCGGCGCTTCGCATAGGCTATCTCTCGTCTTACGTTGTGCCGCTAGCATTTGTGTTGGCGGTGACCCTCTGCAAGGAGGCAGCGGACGATATCGGGCGGCGGCGGCGGGACAGCGAGCAGAATAACGAGCGGTACGAGGTGGTGGGGGAGGAGGCCCCGGTGAAGGCCCGGGACTTGAAGTGTGGGGACGTGGTGAGGCTCCACAAGGGGGTCCGGGTGCCGGCGGACGTGGTGTTGGTGCAGTCGAGCGAGAGCTCCGGGGAGGTTTTCGTGAAGACGGACCAGTTGGACGGCGAGACGGACTGGAAGCTCCGGGTGGCGTGCCCGGTGACACAGGGCGTGCCCGTGGAGGAGCTTCGGGGCATCCGTGCCCGGGTGGGCCCGCCGTCGAAAAGCATCCACGGGTTCGTGGGGCAGCTGCACCGGGGCCCGGAGTCCATCGGGCTGACCGTGGACAACACGGCGTGGGCCAACACGGTGGTGGCCAGCGGTACTGCAGTGGGCCTCGTGGTGTACACCGGGCGGGACACCCGGCAGGCGATGAACACGTCGGCACCCCGGGCCAAGACCGGGCTCCTCGAGCTCGAGATCAACGGCATCTCCAAGATTCTCTGTGCGAGTGTCTTCGTGCTCTCCGTCGGGCTCGTTGCCGCCACCGGGTTCCAGTCTCACAGTTGGTACCTGGACGTGATGCGTTTCTTGATCTTGTTTTCGACCATCATCCCGGTGTCTCTCCGGGTCAACCTTGACCTCGGCAAGTCCGTCTACGCGCACCAGATCCAGCACGACCGCCACATCCCGGGCACCGTCGTCCGGACCAGCACCATCCCGGAGGACTTGGGCCGCATCGAGTATCTTCTGAGCGACAAGACCGGCACCTTGACCCGGAACGTCATGGAGCTCAAGAAGTTGCACCTTGGCAGCGTCTCGTACGCCGGGGAGGCCCTGGAGTTTGTGTCGCAGGCCGTGGCCAGGGAGAGTTCCAATGCTGGAAATGCCCCCTCCCGGGGTTTCAGGGCGTCCCGGGCATCCCGGGCTGCAGCCCTCGTGCTCACCTTGGCCGTGTGCCACAACGTCACGCCCACGTACGATTCCGGGGATCTCGAGTACCAGGCATCGTCGCCCGACGAGATCGCAATCGTGCAATTCACGCAGGCGATGGGTCTGGCGTTGGTGAGCCGGGACCGGCACGGGCTGGCCCTCCGGCACGGTGCGACGGGGAAAATCCAGAAATTCGACATCTTGCAGACTTTCCCCTTCAGCTCCGACACCAAGCGGATGGGGATCGTGGTCCGGGACGTGGCGTCGGGCCAGATCTGGTTCATGGAGAAGGGTGCAGACACGGTGATGGCCAAGATCGTGGAGAAAAACGACTGGCTCGAGGAGGAGGCCAGCAATATGGCCCGGGAGGGTCTCCGGACGTTGGTGGTGGGCCGCAAGCGGGTGGCCCCGGAGGTGTACGGGGAGTTCGCCCGGGAGTACCGGGCAGCCTCGCTGTCGATGGCGGGCCGCGACGCCGCAATGGCCGCCGTGGTGTCCCGGTACTTGGAGCACAGCCTGGAGCTCCAGGGCCTCACCGGGGTCGAGGACCGGCTCCAGGAGGGCGTGAAGTCCAGCATCGAGTCGCTGCGTAACGCCGGGATCAAGATCTGGATGCTCACGGGCGACAAGGTGGAGACCGCGCGGTGCGTGGCCGTGAGTGCGAAGCTAATTGCCCGGGGTCAGTACGTGCACACGGTGGAGGGGGTCGGAGAAAGCCGGGATGATGTAGACGGACAAAACCGGAACGCCCACCTCGACTATCTCCTCGCCAACCCGGGCTGCTGCCTCCTCATCGACGGCCAGTCCCTCGCCTACTACATGGCCACCCCGGCCCGCCGTACGCACTTCTGCCGTGCCGTCGTTCCCCTCCCCGCGGTGATTGCCTGCCGGTGCACACCGCAGCAAAAAGCAGACGTGGCATCGCTGATCAAGAATGCAACCGGCAAGCGTGTGTGCTGCATTGGTGACGGTGGAAATGACGTCAGCATGATCCAGTGTGCAGACGTGGGTGTCGGAATTGTGGGCAAGGAGGGTCGGCAGGCGTCGCTCGCCGCCGATTTCTCCATCACGCAGTTCTGCCACCTCACAAAGCTCCTTCTCTGGCACGGCCGGAATTCCTACAAGCGGAGTGCCAAGCTCGCGCAGTTCGTCATCCACAGGGGGCTCCTCATCTCCGTCTGCCAGGCTGTGTACTCCATCTGCTCCGCCTTTGCACCGCTTGCCCTCTTCCAGGGCTGGCTCATGGTCGGTTACGCCACGCTCTACACCATGGCCCCTGTTTTTTCGCTCGTGCTCGACTACGACGTCGGCGAGGACTTGGTCACGCTTTACCCGGAGCTCTACCGCGAGCTCACGGGCGGCTCTGCCCTCTCCTACCGCACCTTTTTCGTCTGGACGGCCGTCTCACTCTACCAGGGGGGTGTTATCCAGGGCCTCGCACAGCTTTTCACCGGGCTTGATGAGTCTCTCTTCACCTCCATGGTCGCGCTCAGCTACTCCGCATTAATCATCAACGAGCTTGTCATGGTTGCTCTCGAGGTCCACACTTGGTCCCATCTCATGGCCTGGTCACATCTCGTCACTCTTGCCGCCTACATCGGCTCGTTTCCGTTCCTCTCCGATTACTTCGATCTTCACTACGTTGCCTCTTTCTCCTTCTGCTGGCAGTTGGCCTTCATCCTTGCCCTTTCATTACTTCCCATCTGGGGTGCCAAGGCTCTTACCCGGAGGCTCCATCCTCCTACTTATGCCAAGGTCCAGCAGGCTTAGGGTTGCGATATGGTTGAAGTTTTGGTTGGTATCTAATTCGGCTTGGGCATGATTGAAGTGTTGGTTAGTATCTAATTCAGCTAATTAGGCATGATTGAAGCGTATTTCTTGTGTTACTTGGGCTGATTCTATTTACATCCACCAACCACTAGGTTTCTCCTGGTGTCTTTCAACATTAACATTGCTGTCGATCTCATCGGAGCAATGAACATACTTCAAACTATATGCTTAAGTTGGCAACAGCCTGATTTTCTTTTATATTAATACGTTGGTATGCTCGCTGTCCTTGGATTCTTCTTAATACTTTGTATCTACTCCCTGCTGGCATGTCCAGCTTTTCTTAATATAGCAGCGAATAATAATCATAACTGTGAAGCTCCAAATTGTTAACGAAGCGTTTTAGCATTGTAGGAATGCCATACTTTTCTGCCTAATTCGGATATTATCTAGATGTACAAAATATGCATAATCATTTCGCTGACTCTTTCATAATGTCTGCTCATCTACATATTGCACATAATATCATATCTGTGAACTGCAGTCAAAATTATTTGATTCTTCCTAGACAAAAAGGCACATTAGTAGTTTCCAGTGCGTTTTCACTTACTGTTTATTCCAGCATTTAGTACACATTTTACCTTAAATTTCTTATAGAATACATTAATACAGAGTACGAACAAATATGAAAAAATAAACATCGAAATTTCAAATTTCATTAATAACATAAAACCAAAAAAATTCTATTATGATATCAAAATAAATAATATATTGAGCCTGCCCTGAATCCCGAACTTATACAACTGTCAACTCAGCTGCACCTACAAAAAAACTGGAATTCTACATTTGATCTTGGGAAGAATTGAAGACTCCATTTCTTTCAATTTCAATCCCTCTTGTTCGATAATTCAGCGCATTGCTCTTTTCATGTCGGCAAGACCAGTAGTAAGGTCTCTTCAAAGTAACCCCCTCCTTTTCTTTTCCATAATCGTAATTGCCTAGCACTAACATCCAGTTTAAACAGCCTTTATTTCATGTCTTATTTGTAACACTTTGCTATTCTCTGATGTCTTCGCTTTCCTTTTGGAAAGAAGCAGGTTTGTAAGTGTTGAAGCCCTTTTTGCTGGTCTATGGTGCATGAAAGTTTTTGGAGTTTGTTGAACAATTTAGTAATGACAGTATATTAAGGATTACCGATGAATAAAAATTAAAATTGGGGAGGGAAGCCCTTCTTTTATAGTTGATTTTTTATACTTTTGAGGCGCTGATGATGGAGAAAAAAAATCCTTAAACGTATGACTACTTTCCATTTTAGGAAATATGCTCCTTGTTTTACAAAATGGCTGGTGTTTATGTTTTCCGGGATATGGTAATATTATGATGTTTACAGGAAGAAGACAAGGAATAAAAAGGAGATGAACAAAGGAAACAAAAGGAAACAAAGAGATGAAAACAAGGAACATGATCCAAAAGGTTAAGAGAAGGAACAAAGGGGTAACAGACCTAAGAGGCAATAAGGTAAGGAACAAGAGAAAGAACAAGGAAAAAAAAAAGAGCCCGAAGAGACAAATAAGCAAAAACAAGAGCATGTAACAAAAGCTTAAAAGGTCAGGAAAACAAGATGTAGATTGAAAGACAAGAGTCAAGGAAATAGAATAATAGTGAGCTAAAAAGAGCAATTAGACAAAGAACCAAGAATAAGAACTAATTGAGCAAATGAACAAGGAACAAGGAGGGGAAGAAAGAGATGAACAAAAAAACAAAGACGTAAGTCATGGAGGGAATAATGAGACTCAAGGCTGCTCAGACTTAGAAATTACGTAGCATCAAAAACTACTCAGAATTAGAAACTGCTCAACATTAGCAACTACTTAATTTTAGCTACACTTAGTAATGTAAATAATGCTCAATACCAGCAATCAAAATTAGCAACCACTCAACATTCTTAATATTAGTAACACTCAATACCAACGTACAGTAGTAAATTTAGTAGTAAGTTTAACTACTCAACATTATCATTAGTAACGCTAAATACTAACACGCAGTATTAGTAGAGTATAACGCTCAACACTAAAAATTTAACATTAGTAACTATTTAATAGTAACGCAGTACTATTACCAGAAGCTGCTCAAGTTTAGTATCATTTGTAAAACGCAGCAGTAGTGGCATTAGTGCCATTAGCACTCCTCTAATAACATAGCATTATTCAAATTTCCAGTACGCATCCGTACACCATCACCGCTGCATCCGCTCCTCGGCAATATCCTCATCGGTGTCATCACCATCATCGGCGGAGTCACCAGTCTCGGACGAAAGGCTGGCAGCGGCGGCAGAGTCGGCCCTCGGTTTCCGACGCTGGAAATCCTTGATGTGGGCAGTGGTGAGGATGCGGGAGAGCTGGCGGAGGTAGCTGCGGTCGGGCCGATCGACCTGTGCCGACGAGTCGATCGACGCGGCAGACGAGTCGTCGCGGAGCAACGGCGTCTGCTCCTCCGGTGGGGGAACAACGGCAGCCACGAAATTGCTGTTAGCATCCCTGGTGTGGCGGCGCTGGCTGGTTGGGTATGGGAGGGGCGCGTCACGTGACGCGCGGAAGAGATGGACGTTTGTTGCATGTTCGTTCTCCATCCGGAAGAAAATCCAGTTGAAGCGTCTGATGATCTCAGCCACAGCCACGGCAAAACCGGTGATGGCAGACTGCTGGATGTGGCGGGTGAAAAGGGCATAGCAGACCCACTGGTGGCGGAGAACCACGTCGATTACCATGGCTGTGTAGTAGACGGATTTGCGTTTGTAGGTCAACTCGTCGCGGAGAAGGAAATTGATGGAATGGAACTGGAAAAGCGACCAGTCCATAAGGAGGTCCCAGGCAGCACTGACGAGGCCGTTCATGGAGCCGAAAACGATCAACAATGCCCTGTTTTGGGCGTTTGTGTTCATCCGGTACAGACTGAGGCTCATGTAGTACATGCAGGAGATGAAGTACTTGCACATGTTTGCCAAATGCGGAAACCGGTCCCCGGTGTCGGCGAAACGGCGGAAGCACTGGAGGAACCGCCAGATGTTCGGGAGAGCGGCCAAGAAACCAAACAGGTGCGATCCCGACGACCCGCAACGTGTTCCGTTAGACCCATCGAGGCATTTATTCCAGTGGGTGTCGTAGAGGCAGAAGAACATGGAGGTGTTGGAGATGGAGTAGGTGAGCGAGCAGAAGATGTCGCCGAGGAAGAAGTCGCGGAACTCCACCGGGTAGAAACCACTCAAGCAGAGCCGGAAAACAGTCGATAGCAGCCACTTCCGGGCATCGAGGAAGAAAATGTCGAATGGACACAGCAAAACGGCAAGTGCAAAAAGCACAAAAACCCACGGCCAGTCGCGGCCGTTGAATGCGGCGGGCCAGAAGTCCATGAAGCTGAGCCAGGCGGTGCAGGATCCTACGAGGAACATGAGCATTGGAAGCACGAGATACTGCCTGTAGTGGAGGTTATCGCGCGGGCTGAACTCGAAGATCAGCTTGTAGTTGACCCGGTAACGGTCCCAGACGAGGCAGTTGACGCCGAAGAGCATCGCCATGAGGCACAGGAGGAAAAACCCGGCCCAGATCTGCATGAGCCACTTGCCCTCGGGCAAATCCCCGGACAAAGTTCGGTGGAGAGCCCGGAAAACAGTGTAAAAAAACACCGGGAGCGCCAGACCAAGCAGCCAGCCGTCCAGAAACTGCGCCCCATAGTACGTTTTCTGCTGCTCGATGGCCCGGAGCTTGGTCACTGCGATTTTCCGGTTGCCCCGCTCGAAATACCGCGCAAACATCGTCTCTACCTGTGTCACCAGGTCGTCCAACACGCCTGAAGTCGTGAAATACTCCCCGTCCACCTTCTGCATGTACCCGGGGAGCAACGTGTCACCAACCGCCTTGTCGTACTTCTTGATGAGCTTGCGGAATCCCGTCCGGTTCATCATCCGGTAGGATTTCAGCAGTTCCAGCGACCGGTAGAACTCGTAAACTGCTTTTTTGAGCTGTCTCCGGGCGATGAAGTACGCCACTTTGTGCGGGGCACTTTTGTACAACGTCGTTTTGTGCTGCCCTGCCTGAATTGCATGCACTGCCTGCACAGACTGCTGCTTTTTCCGCCCGTAGTCCCTTCTGTTGAACCGCGGATCGTACTGCCGCCTTCTTGGCTTTTGTGTTTTCCTCCTAGTCCCAGGATCGAACCCTGCAAACACCTGCGGCTCCCCGTCGCTGTCCGAGTCCTCGGATTCGTTCCATTCTTCATCTTCACTTTCTCCATCCTCATTTTCTACATTTTCACTTCCTTCACTTTCTTCGTTTTCGCTTTCCCCGCCTTCTTCACTCCCCTCATCCCCATACCCGGCCTCGTAGTACTGCTTCTCGGCCTTTCCGTTCGCCCGGGCCCAGTCGAATGTCGGGAGTGACGGATACTCGAATTTGCTAAACACCTCCAGCTGCTTGTCCAAAATCACCCCCCACCGCCTCAATTTCCTCCTCACACGGCCCTGCCGCACTCCACCCTTGCACCTCCCGCTTCCCCCGCTGCCCACACTGCCGTTCTCCGGCCCGTATCCCTCTCTTTCGCCACCCGGCCTACGGTGCCTCAATTCACCACTTACAGACTTATCCACGGCATCATCACGGCTTGTATCGCTCGTTTCCTGCATCCCTCTCTCCCACCGGGCACGCATGGCCTCCCGCTGCTCGCTCAGCTGCACCAGCTGGTCCTGAAGAATGAGAAATCGCTGCAAACAGTCCTGTTCCCGCTGCCGGTAGAAACTGTTCACTTTCTCGAGCTCCGAGTCCACCCACCTGATAAATTGCTGCTTGGCATACGTCGACATGTCCTCCAGCTCGGTCTCCGACCGCCCATCACCTGTCCCGGGCTCCCCAATGTGTGGATTCCCGAATATCTGGCCCAACGAGTTGCTCCGCCTCAAGTTGTCGAAAATCTTCGAAATCGTCGATTGTTTCCGCACCAGTCGCCGGGGAGCATCGTTCTCGTTAAGGAGTGGCGTGCTCTGATTGGCCAGCCGCGGCCCGTCTCCCTCCCTCGATGCATTCAGTGTGCTTTCGACGCTGATCGAGTCACGTGACCCGGAACTCATATTATACGATGAAGGGTCAATTGCCGGCGACGGCAACGCGAATTCATCCCTCTCTGCACTCCGGTATGCCTTCTTTGTCCATGCCGGTGTTTTCGGCGTCGACTGCCCTACGTGGACACTCGAAATGCTCTGGCTTCGCATGCCATTAGCCATAATTGCATCTGGAGATGCTTGTAACGCCGGTTCTGGTCTCAGCAAACCCCTCAAGGACGGAGTTAAGCTTCTTTTTTTGCTTGCCCTTGCCGCATCCAGCACACTCTGCCGCTTCCGGAGCTTCTTTATCTTCTTTTTCCCCTTTTTGTACTCCAAGTACTGCCCTCTCCACTCAGGAACCATATCTCTTTCCAGAGACTGTCCGAATTTCATCTTGTGAAAAAAATGCGATCGCACTTATATTTCCCCGTGGCTCTATTCCAATATGCTGCCTTATGCTCCGCTGTGCCGCCCTATATCAATACAACTTGCAATAACACTGCTTGCGTGTTTGTATCTGTGTTTCTCAATGCCGAACTCTCCGTGATAATCCACACTGCACTATTCCGTATCAGAAAGTTTATTTGTACCCCCACGATAGTTTTATGTCTCTCTAAAGGCTCCAGAAGGCTAATTTCCGGCGTTGCTTGCTTTAACTGGCCAAATATGTCAAGTTTAAGCCCCAATTGCAGTGAAATTTCACGCCTGCCCAAATTAATCTTCAGACTTGAATGCTTCGATATTTATTTATTTTACCTTCTGCGTGCCCATCTCCGCATTGTTCGGCAGCTAAATTGGGTTGTTGCCGGAATGTGGGAGCTGCATCACGTGGCTGAAAAAGTTTTTTTTTTTGTCATCACCCTGTCAATCAGATTTTCACCCTTCTTTTTTCTTCCCCACCATCCATTCCGACGCGTCGAAAGGACGGCGGAAAGACGAGCGGAATAAGTGCCAAATGAGTGGACTAGGGAAAGAGTGGACTACAAATCTACTTACAACCAATTTGTCAATTCAAAGTCACCATGCGATTTCTACCGCACACAAACGCAAGGTGCAATAGCTCTCATACTGAAGAAAAAAGAGTTAGCCCGTCTTTCAAATAGTCTCGCTTGCTTACTTCAGTCTCTACACTATGTAAACGTTCAAACCATGAAATGAGATAATTAAGTATTAGGTAGAAATTCAAACCCCTGAATCTAGAACCGTTGGGTATTAGTAACGGTTCTCCCACTCCTACTCCACAATCCCCCCTTGGATGTACCAGAAATAAACGTAGTGTCATATAATATGGAGGAACAAATACGACTGTTGGTATAAAACAGCATTTTCATATCAAAGCTGTCTACCTGTGGACTCGTTCGATAAATTGTAGAAAAGCGCTTCCTGAGAGCCATTTTCGCCCAGATGAATCGTCTTCACCTCCCCATTTGGCCTATATAACCAGCTGGCACTCTCTTTGATGCATCTATCGCCTTTGCAACAGCCACAACTTGCGCGTTTGTTCAAGTCAATAGTCCTATCTGGAATTATTAGTGATGGATGTGAAGTGGGAAGTTTAGGCACCTCTTTTTCCGGTAGCGGAGGTATATAGATGTTAGATTTGATGTAATCAATCTCTCTTGCCTCCATTTTTCCTTCTTTTCTCTTCGCTCTTAGATTCACTGATAAATATAAACGTTACACCGATATATATAGTAACAGTAAAGCACGAGCAAAGAGAAGAGAAGCGGGGAGAGAAAAGAGAGTGAAAAAAAAGTTTGTAGTTGGTGTGTTGGAAGTAATTGGACCTGAAATTCAGAAATAATTTCTTCTTTATATATAGTTGGATACACGTAAGAAGGGCATTGCCAAAGTCAAGCTAATAATAATTATTTCTGTTTTGATTTTACTCATTTTCCAACTATCCCGCATCACAATCAATAGAAAATTTTTCTTTATTTTTTTTGCTGGCCCGTCATCCAAATGAGGCAGTTCCCTGATTTTCCGCGCTCACCGCTTCTGGGTTCGTGCACTACCTTTTCTTATCGGGCAGGTAAAGCCTTGCAGATAGGGGCAATACAGTATTTCTGCATTTCTGACTCATATATCATCCGAAATAAAAAAAAAGGCTGCATACATGTGATATGATCCTTCACAAATACTGCAAATGCTTTCACATCATAACCTTTCTCTCTGTTTGCCATTCTCAATGCCAAATTACCAAATTGGTTTTTCCCGCTACCAGCAAAAAAGCCGTTTGGCAAATCGGAAAAATAATTTTTCCTTTGTTGTAATACCGTACCTTCCCGTGGCTAAGCGCTGCATAAACAATCATTACGGCTACAATTGCCGTTTTATTTCTGGTGTACGGATGCTTTAGCCTGTGGTTATTCCAGCCGGCGAGGCTCCAATCGCAGTGATTTATGTATCTAAATTGCAGTGATTTATATACCTGAATTACAACATTTATCATACGGTGGCGTGCTTTTTTAACACCAATTCAAATGCATTCTATATACTTTATTTTCAACTTGCGGTCGGTGTCTTCTCTATTATAGCTTGCTTAATTGCGTACACCGTCCTTATTGTCATCTTTATGAGTGGTAACTTACGGCAAAAATGATTGTATTCATCATATGTGGATATAGTGTGAAGTTCTGGCATGAAGTCTTGCAATTTGTAGGCAGTTAGAATATCCTGGATTGCAAGTGTAAGTCCCATTGGTGGTGTTTTGAAGCAAACTTGGGCAGTGGAGATCATTGAACTAACATGAAGCCGCAAAGTGATGTTTTTCATCGGCTCACCGGTCAAATATTCATTAACATCTTCATATAGTCCCCAATCCATATCGAAACTAAAATAAAACAAGTGAATCAATATCTGCCATGACGGATGTTCGATCCCAAGTGGCACCAATAACTCTAAAAGAGCCGATCTGAGAGCGGAGCTTGTTATGAGTTTTTTAATAAGAAGGTTACCCCAAAAACGATATCCAACACCCTGCTTCGACAATTCCGTACACATGCTTTCCAAATCAAGATAAATCTCCATCGGTCTTGGATCCGCTTTCATTACTTCCTCCGTAATCATTTCAATACGGTCTGTGGAAAGCTTTGTGTTAGTCCATGGATAAACTTCTTTAGGTTTAAGCGCTTGCAACGTCTCCGTAACTGCATCCATTCGACTGTGAATCACTTCCGCTCTTTTGTCGCTTATATCTGCCGCCTTAACAAGAATCTGCTTCACCTTTTTCCACATTTCTTCATCGTCAGAAGTCGGTTTGGCATTGCGTAAGTCATTGTTGAGTTGTATGTAGTATGCCTCGTTAATATTCCCACTACCTGCACCGATTGTACTTTTAACGTTCTTCTTCTTTTTGTTGTGACTCATCTTACTCGTTCCTTTGCTTTTTGCCATCTAGAATAATTGTTTAGTTCTTGAATGGGATAATTGTAGGTGAAAAATCAGGCGAAATTAAAAAGAATCCGCCCGCGATGAAATTTTGTTGAAAGTTGTGCTCAGAAAGCTTGGATTAAGGCTGTGCTACAGGATTTAGAGATTTCCTAAGAATCTTCCGGTATTAAGTTCAGCAGGATATAGATACGACTTTACTAATAAAGACAAACGAAGGCAGATCAATGTTAAAGATCATGTGTCATGTCGAAATACGCTAACCGATGTATATAATGTTTCGATAATAGAAATTGGAAAAATCTTATCCGTGAACGTAAAAAGCAGAAGTAAATCATAGGACTATGTAAAGAGAGTCCTTCTTAAAGATTTTGAAACTTCTACCTAAGTTGGATAGAGAGAAGGAATTTCAGTGATAACTAACTAAAGATTAAGTGCATATATCTAACTGTCTTATTACCACTACAAGTGTTCATTTTGAGACTATAGACGAGACTATTATCTATTGAATTGTTCTATTTTATTTTTTGGACATTCATCAAATTTGATTGTCGGATTATCATGTGCACAGATGTATCTTTACACCGAGTTTAGACTTACCGATATTGATCGGTGGTTGTGCAATTGAGGTGTATTAGGCAAAAAATGAGGCCTTAGTATGTTATGAAATGAGTTGATCTGCTTAAATGTAGAAACAAGTTACAATTTTTTAGTCTTTCTTACTCGCAAGAATGTGGGAAGAAAAGTTGGGAATACAAGGTTGAAAGAGAAGCGGAATGTAGTGTATAGATGAACGAATGATATGAAGATCGCAATATTACGATATTCGACAGATGAAATGATCAAATATGAAAAAAGAACGAAAAACAAAAAATATTGCATGTGCTGGATTTCATGGTATGGTGTTGACCAATCAGGCAA
>ERZ746981.201-NODE-201-length-42569-cov-11.106185_pt1 | contig 42569 bp, 26 predicted proteins | sample MGYA00374948_ERZ746981 | MGnify/ENA primary metagenome ERZ746981 (study PRJEB28757, sample SAMN06711160) | food metagenome | host: microorganism | place: China:Harbin | collected 2017-01-30 | study: EMG produced TPA metagenomics assembly of the Analysis of...
CATAGTTATTTTAAACATGAAATTAATTCATCTCTCGCGTGACTCTTATTTCGGACCAAGTCAGAATATTTCTCACTTTCCCTTTCCTTATTGGGAACAGTGACTTTCAATTATTTCTCTCGCTTTAAACCAATAGGTTCTTGGTTTGACCCCTTACATAGAAAAATAATTTCAAAGATATTTATACTAGTGGTCAATTTGGTACTTAAAAAACTGAATTTTGTTTGTGGTTGGCTTATTTTCTCATTTTACTTTAATTTCTTTGATAAAAAAGAAATTATGATAAATGCTAATAATAATTTGTATGATGCAATGGATAAAATTTTATTTACCTTCCCTTCCGAGTAAGTTGTGTATATATAATGAACTGAATTCGAGCTTTAAATTTTAGCATTATTACGTGGATACAAACATTTTTACAAATTACTTATTGGAACACTTTTCTCAAAAGCGGAGGATTGATAATAAAGAATAATAATATTCGCTCATCAACAGAATATAGCAACAGTAATACTGCATGATTTGAAGGTATATTGTGATGTTAGACAGGAAATCTTCGTGTACTTTCTTTTACGGCACATGCACAAATAGGACAAATCTTTACAAATCAAAAGCATGCTTTGCTGTAGCAATAATACTGTTGAACAGTGAAACCTAACCTTGAAGAATGCTTTTGTAATAATATATATTTTGGGATCATTAATACATAAAGCAAACATTCCATTCGGTATTACCATTCAATACTTCATGAAGCATAATAAATATCGAAGGATCTATTACAAATTATTGTAGCTATATATCATTATAAGTACATAGAACCACTTCCAAGGCAATAACCGAGATTACCACACCTAATGTGAGTTCTGTTTTAGACAATAACCGTGGAAGATCACAAGAATCCCATTAGAATAACAACCTTGTTGAATGACTTAGGGTATGGTATCCCTGTTGAACATGTATCTTTACGCAGAATTCCTAAATGTAATGTAAAAAAGATTCGAAGGTAATTTAAAACATGATTTTCAATTGCCATCCAAGTGCATGCTCTTGCATTTGCCTAACATATTTTTAGTCAGCATTAAAAAATCACAAAAAGTAAATCAACTATAGTATGTAACGGGAATGGAAACGAACATATACACAATTACTATGCTACAGCGAGTTCCATTGAATGCCATTTCTTCATAACTGAGCAGAGCAGCATTAGTATTTAATCCGTCGTATATATTAGTTTTACGGGTTAGAAAAAATTGTGACATTTGATTAAAAAAAAATTGCCATGTCTAACTGACCTATTCATAATACACACATTTCAATTAATGACACTTGAAAATTGAGTTTAAATCTGCTAAAACTTCTAAATTAATCAATATTAATTTTGATCTTTTTTGTAGAACGCAAAAATATTGTCTCATTCGCCTGCTCGAATATTGTGAAGGATCGGTCCTCAAAAGAATTCTTCACAATTGCATCGACGTTAGGCTTACTACCGCTTATCATACGCCTTAAACTTATATCACATAGACAATCAGGAAGGCTGTAAAGGAACATTGCTGCACAATCGGTATGCCCTGATTCCACCTGATAGTCTTGAAGTTCATCCGACTGTTTTTCAACCTGCTCTTTTGAATATCCAATATATACATATAGTTTCCTAAATCTTGGAACTGTTACGAGTTCCAACTTGGTTAATGAAGTAGGGAGGTCACATAGTTCCAGAGCATTAACACATTGAAGACTTAATACTTTGAGATTGCATGGCCATCTATTTAAATTTATTATTTGATTAATGGCTGAATCACAGAGATTATTCAATAACAACGACATGATCTGCTGGCAGTCTGACAGAAAATGATCGTTCCTTATAGTAAGACACTTTATGGATGAAATTGCCAATACTCTTAAAGATGGTGGCAAACTTTGAATAATAAGTGATGCACACGATGAAGCAGTGAACTCTTTTAATTTGCTAGCATAATTAAAATCAATGATCATAGGATATGTGCTTGAAATATTGCTCAACGAGAGTTTCCTTAACGATAATGGAATACTTTTGAGATCAAAACCGATGACAGAGTGTGCCAATTTCAATGCCTTAATACTGTCAGGAAAAACAAGCGGTTCTCCGTAGGTACAATGTGCTAATTTTAAAGACTCAAGTCCGGACAAATTTGAGAAGTTACAAGAAATAGCAGAACCTAAATGCCTAATGACAAGAGACCTCAAATTTACATTTCGAAGAACAACCTTCTGGGCTATCTTATGATTCACCAATGAAGAAACTCGAAGAGAAACCAAATTAGATAATCGGTTTAATTGTTGTAGATCTGTGAGAATGTTTCGTGGGTTTACACCAAATGCTAAATCGAGAGTGTGACATTTGCATTCGTTGATGATATCACATAAGGAGTCTTCCATCGAAGTTAAGTACATGTATTGTAATTCAACCATCAAAGAAGACTGCCCATCATTTGAAAGCTGCCTATACTTAGAGTATATGCTTATAAATGAGGCAAAGATATCATGACCACAAGTAAGCCTCTGCTTAACATCAGGTGAAATAGATAGAATAAGCTTTTCCACTTTCGGGTTATAACGCTGGATGTTGAACAACCATTTTGAGAATGTCTTCAAACTAGTGACCGCAGGATCATCAATAACAATATTTAGTATTTTTAAATTGTTCATTGCCACCAATTCGTTAAGAAAAAGTAAATCCTTACGATATCTGTATGCCACTTTTACTATTTTTGGACCAAATATTCGTTTACCGTACAATTCGACAACATCGAGATCGAAGATCTCAATATGCTGAACTTTTGTCGCAATGAAATACACCAATGATGGATGTACAGCAACAATATCAGACAAAACCATGTCACTATGCGGCTTTATAACCAGTGTTGTTAAGCTTGGATAACGGTCGAACAAATTGGAGTAATGCGATAAGATATTTGAATCCAAATTTGAGGACACATATCCAGAGTCAGAGATGTAAATTGTCACTACCTTGACATATTTTCTTAATAAAGATTTGAACGAATCTTTACCATGAAGGCCATCAAAAATCTTATATAATCTTGTATCCCTGCAATACGAAAATGTAAAGAAGTATTTAAAGATATTCTTCTGGATTTTTAATGGCAGAAGGTGGAGCAAATCCACAAGATCGCTCACAGGAATATCATCATTATAAAGATGTGTCATATATCTGCTTGACTATTATAAACCATGCTTCTGGAAGAAATTCAGCGGATATAAGGTTATAGAAAATGATGAGATCGCTGTACAGGGAAGCGTTAACTCATCAAATATATATATTTTTTTTCCTTCTATTAATTGAGCTATTATTATTGGAACTATTTTTAGTGGAAGAGGTCATATGTTGGACAAATGATGGAGCCAGAAGAATCGAAAATCGATCTCTTTAATTCGCAAGTAAATATGAAATACACTTTGCTGCACTAAAGATGGTAAATAGACAGATGCTATATTCCAACGAAATAAATGGCGCCATTAATGATGTAACAAACAGCTACATAGAGACTAAAATAAAATGTAAAGAACAAGCTCATAGAATAACTATAAAATTCAAGATTAACCGGCAACTTTGGTTCAAACACTCACCGTACCCATTCAGAGTATTTAGATGCCGATGAACAAAAATATGAATGCATCAGCAGAACAAAGTGCATTCAAAGCACCTTGTGCACTTTATTTATGCCCTTGATAATGCAGCTTCATTTCTAGCTATTTTTTTGAGGGATTTGTAGCGCTCGATTTTCTTCCGCGTCTGTCATTATACATCTATACACGCGCAATTATTGATCGTATCATACAATTGCTGTTTTTCCATTGCCGATATACTTTTTTTTTGTTCACCCCAAGTTATAAAAGGTATATTACAAAACGGTACAATCCAGGCAAAGTCGTAGGAAGCTCGGACCGAGATACAAGGAGTACATCTTCAGTTACTGAGACCTTCCAATTGGCCGTCTGAGACTAAGAAGAATAGATAAGACCAATATTAATACAGAACCGACCTTTTTGAGGAACTATTTTAACAGCTCTTGTGATACGCCCATAATTATTTTGATAGAATGGCAACAGAACAACAAAACATTTTGGATACAAAACTCGAGCTACTGTTCGTGACAGGAGATCGTGTCCATTTACAGCTAGACAAAGAACTGCTCTCAGAATGTGGATTCCATGAGGACAGCTTTCAGATGTTCAGAATTGGAGATTTGAGACAGTATATATTCGATCGTTGGAAAGAGCTAGTTTCAGAAAGAGAGAGTCATGGTTCAGAATCGCAGGAGGACATTACGAATAGGCCAGAGAATGTAGAGAGAGTGCAACTTCTACATTTAGGAAGACGTCTTGACCCGAATGTGCTTTTGAAGGATTTAAATTTAAAACTTTCGCACGTGTTACACATAGTTGTAAAACCAAATGGACTGGATGAAGCTGGACTTCAGGATAAAAGTAGGTTTGATCATTTTGCGTCGCAATTCATTAGAACCAGAACGAGTGGAAACAGAAGAGGATCATCATCCAATACACCTGTGCCAAAATTTGTTTCCTCCGTGGCACATAAGGGATTGGATATGTCTCAGAGACTACAGGGTTCAACAGTACCAGAACATGTGAAGGGCAAACGGAAGGGATCTCTTGCAACGTCCAGTATATCAGAAATACCCTCCAAATTTTCCGAGATTAGCCCAGAGAGAGGAAGCTCTGAGAGAAAAAGTTCTGACGAAACTCAGAAGGAGAATAAAATCAATAAAGCAGCTAGTGCGAACATTAAATCGCATGAATCCAGCCAAATAGTTACGTCATCATCTAATCAAGCATCTGAAGTCAGAATTCAACCACATGACAGTAATATGGATACTTCTAGAACAAATCCGCCTTCAGATGGTGGTGGATGCTGCATCATCATGTAATATGGCTGGATTTTATTACCCGCTGCTTTTCCATCCTCTTTCCGCTATTTTATTTCGCCATCCCATTGATAGACACTTATAAATGCCATCTTTGAGTTTTATTCTCTTTCCTTCTCTTCCTTTCTAGCACATTTTCAGCATTTTTAATTTTTTTTTCATCCACTTCACCATACTTACTAAGTTTTCCTTTGATCTTTTATAATTTATGATTTTATCATAACTTCTGGCTCAATTTTACAATACTCTAGAGTGAAGAATAAGATTGAAAATAACAAAACGTATATTATATGCAATTGTAGAAATATCTTGCTCGTATTGTTAGAATTCTGACTAGTTCAGGGTCCGGTCCTGGACCCATCGCTTGCGGGATGATTCCGTTTCTGGAACTACTGCGTACTAACTCGCTTAATTAAAATCAAAAAATAGAAGTTAAGAAAACAAACGCGGACGCGCTGTTCAGTATGCGGCGAAAGAAAGAGGAAAGATTAAATTCATTTACACATACATCGGATATCTGATAACCACACTATCTGCATACTTACAACAAGCCTAGTATACAAACTACCCTACCAGATATATGCATTCTAGAAGCAATTTATATCCTTTATCTGGTTACGCTCTCGCTATTAACTAAAAATCGTTGATATAACATCAAGTATCAATAAAATGCCCATGGCATCTGAAACGGCGGCTTTGTCCTCATTCGAGAACACAGTTACACATGTATGTGCACACTGTGATTATGATTACCATGTATCAGGGTTTACAGTACGCATATTTTGTACGATCAAATATTGTTGTCTCCCAATAATATCAATTACTAACATTTGTGACAATATTTTCACCCTTTTACAGTTTACAGTTGGTCATTATCTAGAAAGAATACAATCAGATAAACATTACAAAGTGAAGCATATAACATCATCAGCAGAGTTTGATATGGAAACATTTCAGAAGATTCTTAAAAAGGTCAAGATACCGGATAATTGCCTTGACCATATATCATATAAGAGATGCTTCAAAATTACAGAGCTTGAAACAGAAATAAACATTCTCTTGAATACTTCGGATCCGGAAAAACAAGTTGATATGCTGGTCATTGAAGACTTATGCGATCTTTTTAACTTCGATTTTTTCAAGGATGATACCAGGGGTAAGTATATTTATCACCTAATTGCCGTGCTTGAGAACATTATATTAACACCGGCCAACTTATTATAGCGAGTGCACACATAGTAATCATATTTAGAAAGCTTCGAAAGCTTGCACAAATCAAAGGGATCTCAGTGATTGTAAGTATGACTAAATCGTAAGAATCCTGGGTCATAGATATACTAACAAATAAAACCAAACCTAATTAGCTTTATGAACGAAATATAGGTATAACATACAACTCCAGACATATTGATGGATACGTCCAAACGTTGTACGATAACGAAGTTACTTTGGAACAGACGAAAATGAACGACCTTAGCGTAAAATTTTCGAGCACATTACCTGGAAAAAGAGACCAGATTACAGCGATATCTTATACTTAAATATACTTTCTGGCTTGAGAATTTATAGATTAATATAGAGCAGAGTTGCAATCTTGTCGATAGACGGGACGGGACTTCATCACAAACTGCGTAACGCTAAAAAATAACAAACCGTACACCAAAATGCATAAGATGAACACTTTTTACCACACCTCACACCTCGCGAATGATGACCCGCATTTTCGAAAAATCAGCCCCGATAGGAGATTCATAACTTCTCTAATAACCAGCATTCGCGACTCTCTAAAAGTTGAAGCCGGGTCGAAAACTAAAGGCGGTTGAGATTCGCGGTAGATATTTTTCTTGGTCAGTGCTACGGGGAATTTTTTTCATGGACCTTTTTTTTTCACGATTTTTTTAAACTTTTTTTTTTGCAAGTGCTCATACCCCAAAATACTACAGATTCATAATACATCTGCTTCTGCTTATACCTGTATTGGAACACTTAACGCTTAATTAGCTGTTCATCTTCATCTATTAACTATACAAGATCAACAATGAGCACATTCCAACCAGTTGTCGTTATTGATGGTAAGTTAAACGAAATACAGAACTGTCATTTTGATTACCAGCTTAAACATTTATTGAAGTCAAATATTTCACCTAATGATTTAGAAAACATATGTGAACAAGAAATTATACACCAGATACACTAATCATATGAATATAAAACAATCTGATAGAAGACATGTCATACTTTTAATACTTTTTCCAGAGAATAGTTGAACTTAAAAAAAGTTGCATTTATTGGTCAACACGGCACATAAACTTTACCGCAATCTAATGTTCACTGAGAGTATAAGATGAGACTAGGGTAGTAGAAAAAGTTTGCTATGAAAAAAAAGATACGCTGATGATCAAAATAGAACAAGCTTAGAAATAACCAAATTTTGACAAGGGTAAATACTAACAGTATATATTTGTTTTGCAGGTAAGGGTCATCTTCTCGGAAGATTGGCATCAGTTGTCGCCAAGGAGTTGTTGAACGGTCAGAAGGTCGTTGTCGTCAGATGTGAGCAGTTGAACGTCTCTGGTGAACTTTTCAGAAACAAGTTGAAGTACCACGACTACTTGAGAAAGAAGACTAGTTTCAACCGTCTCAGAGGTCCATTCCACTTCAGGGCACCATCCAGAATTTTCTACAAGGCCGTCAAGGGCATGATTCCACACAAGACTGCCAGAGGTGAGGCTGCTTTGGAGAGACTTAAGGTCTTCGATGGTATTCCAGCTCCATACGACAGAAAGAAGAGAGTTGTTGTTCCTCAGGCATTGAGAATCTTCAGATTGAAGGGAGGAAGAAAGTACACCACCATAGGAAAGTTGTCTGCCTCCTTCGGCTGGAAATACGAGCCAGTTGTTGAGAAATTGGAGAACAAACGTAAGGCTAGATCCCACGAGTACTACGTTGCCAAGAAGGCTGCTGCCAAGAAGTTGGCTGCTGCCAAGGCTTCTGTTGTTGACACCGAGGCTGCTAAGAAGTTGGCTACTTTGGGATATTAAGTGGATTAGCTTTTGGGGAGTTGTATTGTGATGGACTCTTAACCCTTAACGATAATACAATGATGGGTTGAAGAGTTAGCTGGGTTCTTGAGGATCTGCTTCTGAAATGTAGTATGTGTGGTATATCTTTCGCTTTAGTCGAGGAGTTACTGCACACTTTATTCAGACATATATCTGGTCCTTGGTTCTATAATAAAATTGCAAAGTACTGTTTTAGTTGATATTTGTATGAATAAAAGTAGTTATAGTATTACATGTGTGCTACAAGATATAATTTATTTGCCGGAGGAAGTACTTGTGCGCATGGAGAGAAGTAATTGTAAAACTTGAAAATAGGAAGAGCAGTAGAACATTCTCGATCACTAACATTGTGGCTTAATCCTTGTTATGAAGTTAAGCAGCTTACCCGAAAGTTACTTTAGGACGCGGACCGACTCAACTGATCCAGATTAAAAATCTATTGAACTGGTGTTCTAACCTTTAGTGACGAAATAAAAATTATAATTTGATGAATATGCTGTAATAACAACAGTTCGAAATGCCATACTTCTCGCTGAATTTAAAAGACACAATTTAATAAACTAGATGTTAAGTGAATTTTTTAGTGCTTTTGACAATCGATTACAAGATTATCAACAGTATGAAGATGATACATACAACATAAAATGAGAGGGGGGGATCAAGCTTAGTCTCCTCCAATAGGACTTGTCCACCGAAACATGAAAAGAGGAATCTGGACACAGTGCTAATGTCCTTAATCGCTAGATATCGATCTGAATGCTTAGGTTTTAATCAATGATTTCAGGTATATATAGGAACAGAGCTAAAACTATAATCTTAACAGGAATTTTAAAGAAACAGTGCAGCCTAAAGCCCAACTGCATGAAAATACCAGTAACCGAGTAAAGAAAGACTCAACGGCTAAAACGGAGATTTCGAATCCGAAAACCAGCTTATCGTAAAGAGTAGATACTTATTTTAGCAGGAACGAGTAATCGTACAATAAGTGATCAAAGAGTGAACGGGAAAATAGTGGGAGCAAAAAACAAAAGAATGGGAAGAAAAAAACTCCATTGATATACCAAAAACATGGAGTAAAATTATCCGTCGCTTCTCCACAGCAAAGAGCGCGGAGAAGACTTAAAATTCTGATGGGGGTACAATGAGGTTAAGAATTGAAAAGCGTGGGGTGATACTACGCGATGCCACCATGAAAACAGACGGACTTAGGTGGGAGCACAACCTTGGTACCGTAAATACATTTTTGAATTATTGGACAGGAACAATCCCACGGAAGGGGCTGGAGCTTTATAACAAAATAAGTAACACAGACAGCTTAACTTCGGAGACAGAAAGACAAAGACACTATAAATTGGTTAAACAGTGCCGTTTTTTACTTGTTAGGATAGTAATAACTTTATGTAGATATATTAAAACGGACTTTCGGGTCGAAACGTTGTCCACAAAACTCGGTCGGAAAACATAAATAAATTTATAGAGTTTAGAAGATGAAGGTGGAAAAGGCGGGAAAAAAAGCGATTAGTTTCGGCAATATCTGTGAAGATAAAAAAACTGGTGGCAGAAAAGTGGACCAATCAGAGAAAGAGTATTGGAACAAAGCCAAAGCTGGGAAATAAATTAAATTAGTAAGAGCAGTGGAAACAATGCAGCGTTATTTAATAAGGATAACAATAGACGGGAAGTGCTGGACGGGGAAAAATACAAAGGAAAATGAGAACTGCAGCAGATATGGCAAGTTCGAAGTTGCGGGAAAACCAATGGAAATAAAGGTAAAGCATAGGACGAATAATCGAAATCGGAGTTACTTGAGCAGTGGGTACAACACCAATAGAGATGATAATAGAATAAAACAAGAAATTATTGGTGGCATCAAAGAAGCAAAACAAAGCATTTTGACGCGTTACAATTTAGAGAAAAAAAAGTTGAGGTGCCGAAATAGATCTGTATTCTTCTGAGAATGGATACTTAACATCTGGTATTACCGACAGAAAGAGAAAAAAAAGGCTGAAACGATTTTACATACCGATAAATAAATCAGATATGGAAAACTTTTTGTTCCGGGTGGCTGAACATTTTAACAACAGGAACATATATGGTGTATCGGTGGGATTAGGAAAAGTTGAAAGGATCAAGAATTGGTTAGATGCTGGCTAAGAAAAAGGTTATGAATCAGTACTATGCTCTATGTGATAAGAGAAAGGGGAAAAGATAGGTAGGCAGGGGGCCGGCTTACCTTTTTCAAGACTCTTCTCAGTGAAATCAGCTTTTTCCCATATATTAACAGCAAAAGACGAATAATAAGTAAGGAAATTTGAAAGGAAGGAGTGTCGAAAGGCCAAAGAAAAAGAAACGAGAAGTGAACGCGAAATATAAGGTTGTATTTAATGGCTTTAAGCGGCAAACCGACCTTGCCAAAATTTTTTACCAGTTCCATATTTCACCTCTTTTTATTAGGTAATGTCTCCTCAATTATCCATCCGACAAAGCAAAAATCAAGAAAAAAATTTTAATCTTTTTTTTTTTTTAATTTTTAATTCGACGTTCTCGCTTTATCCTAAGGGGGATCTTTTTTTTGTAATTGCGGCATTTTATATAGTGACAACGTTTCGCAATATTTTATTTTTTCTGTTAGGTTTTCTTAGAGGTACAACGCCAGTTTATTTTCCTTTTCCTCCCCTCTTTTCCTTCTTTCTTTTCACTTCCTCGCCTTTTTTTTGCCCGTCGTCCTTTTCTATCTATTAGCTTTTGTAGATATCCAAAGCACATATAATATTCTCCAGTCAAGATGTCCACTGAAAAGAAAACCACAGAGGCAGCCCCACAAGCCGGATCCAGTAACTTCTGGGTTGATTTCTTGATGGGTGGTGTTTCCGCCGCAGTTGCTAAGACTGCTGCTGCTCCTATTGAGAGAGTCAAGTTGTTAATGCAAAACCAGGATGAGATGATCAAGCACGGTACCCTTGAACACAGATACACGGGTATTGGTAACTGTTTCAAGAGAACCTTCCAGGAGGAGGGTTTGATCTCCTTCTGGAGAGGTAACACTGCTAATGTTATCAGATACTTCCCAACTCAGGCTTTGAACTTTGCCTTCAAGGACAAGATTAAGAGAATGTTTGGTTTCAAGAAGGAGGATGGTTACTGGAGATGGTTTGGTGGTAACTTGGCTTCCGGTGCTGCCGCTGGTGCCCTTGGTTTGTTCTTTGTTTACTCTTTGGATTATGCAAGAACTAGATTGGCTAACGATGCCAAGAAGGCTTCCGGTGCTGGAGAGAGAGAGTTCAACGGTTTGGTCGATGTCTACAGAAAGACTTTGAAGACAGACGGTATTGCTGGTTTGTACAGAGGTTTCGTTCCTTCCGTTTGCGGTATCATTGTCTACAGAGGTTTGTACTTCGGTTTGTACGATTCCCTCAAGCCTGTCGTTTTGATTGGACCATTGCAGACTTCCTTCCTTGCCTCATTCTTGTTGGGTTGGGTTGTTACTACCACTGCTTCTACCATTTCTTACCCAATTGATACTATCAGAAGAAGAATGATGATGACCTCTGGTCAGGCCGTCAAGTACAACGGTGCTGCTGACTGTGCCCGCCAGATCATCCAGAAGGAGGGTGCCAGATCCTTGTTCAAGGGTTGCGGTGCTAACATCTTGAGGGGTGTTGCCGGTGCCGGTGTTATCTCCTTGTACGATCAGTTACAGTTGCTCCTTTTCGGTAAGAAGTTCAAGAAATAAGTGCTTTGACTTTTCTGAGCTTTTCTTGTCTCCTAAGTGTTATTGGCCTGCGCCAGACATGATTTTGAGTGAAGAGCTTTCGTTACAGTTTACATCAGCTTATTCTTTTACTTGCTTGTGTTAAAGATCTGATGCAGATGTTCTGCGTCTCTTTCTTTCTTTCTCCTGTCTTTTCTTTTATATATTCTTGGACTTGACGATATATAATGTCTTGTACATTGCTATTATTATCAATTTCCACTTTTTCTGAAGAGCTGATGGTACTGCTGCCCTTATATATTCATACTCTACAGCTGTTCACGCTTGTTCAATACTCTTATATATTCAGTATTCTTATTCCAGAATGATGAAATTTTGTATATGGTGCACTTACTGTGCTTGGTATTCGTATTGGATCTTATAACACCTATTTGCATTCGTCTTTGATTCTTTTTATTGGGTTCGCTTGTGGGAGACATAAATTAACGATAACCAGATAGATAGGAAGAGACAAATGGTTATGATTCAATGTGAAGGGGTAGAGAATACCACAACAATGCTCGGTACGAAAATGTATAATTAATAACTTGCTGGAAGTACATTAATTACTCCTTATTACGTGACATCTCTACCAGAAGATTAACGTCAAACTCAAAACACAGATCATTTCAGGAAAGTTGAAACAAAGCAAAACAAAAAGAGAGAGAAAAATATTTGAAGATGAGGTGGCCAGATATGTGCCAATGTTTCAAGACAAGTTTAACATTGAACAGGGAAAAAAATGCAAGCGAGTCTTTCAGAGTCAAAGATCATCATCACTCACCAATTACTATGGCTTATCAGTACGCAGAGCCCGATGCAACAATTTTTTTTTTCTAATTTTCTAGTCAAATTATTAGGCACCCGTTTAATTTTTATTGATTTTTCACTTTCTTTTGGACCCCGACACACACTCTGATCTCAGTGTTCACCACAAAAAAAAAAAAAATAGAAAAACATGTTCCACTATTACACGAATGAGTTGACATGCCAGTGCTAAAACATTACTAAACAGTATTAACAGAGTTAGTCTGAAAACAAGAAGGGCACAGACTTCTCACAAGTTGCATATGCATTTTTTATTACGCTATGATTGATGAATGGCTGGCAGGAATTTCGTACTTCGTCTATTGACAAATTATTTCCCTGAACTTCCAAAAAAGGAATAATTGGATCTAGCGGGATCACGCCAAAAAAAATCGAAACGAGCATGCACATTGTAACTTCATTGTAAGAATGGCAGATTGTCTTCTGCTTACGCAATAACTTATGCTTTAGAACCCCTCACGTTAGTTCTTCATATATTCCTAAATCGTTTAATAACGTATATCTAAACTTTAACATTTGCCATAAAAAAGGGGAAAAATAATCTGACGACCTCCACATCCCAAAAAACATTTTGCTAGGGTGATTAATTCTGTTTGTTTATTTTTATTCATTTTCATTATTATTTCCGTTTCTATTTATTTTATTTTTTTTATACGCTCTTTTTTTATTATACTTTTAAAATTCTTTCTAAAATTCTTTCTTATTCAGTTCAATATATCCTTTATTATTTATTTCGATTTCATTTATATCTTCTCCCCCTGAATAGCTAAAGGGTTGACAATTCCTAAACAAAGTGCATATCGACAATTCTGTCAATAGAGTTCTAACCTGGCAGCGCCTTTTTTTGCCTGGTACAGCCATATTCGCTTTCACTCGTATCATTTCTGCTGGGGGTTTCGCACAACTTGCATTATCAAAGAAATAGTGATAAGTCAACGATAATTAACTCATTCAATTGATCAATCACTTTTTGAGTGTGCTTCCTGCAGCTAGAGAGAGAAACAAAAAAAATTTCATTAATTCATTTCCAGCTTTTTTAAAATCCGCTGTTTTTGGTTCTCTTATAATCCACTATCATTACCGGAATGTCTGCTTCTGAACTATTATTCCAACAAAATGATTTATCATCTACCGGTTGCGTACACATTTCAAACGTGGATTATTCATCAAAGGGCGATGGCAAAGTTGTAAGACCCAATGATATTGTTGATCACACATCAGAATCTTTAAGCTTAGAACAACACGATCAAGATTATACAAGTATGGGTGAAATGCAGAAGAAGTTCATGAACAAGTTTCGCCGACTTGGTGGTGCTAATGATGCGAAAAAAGAGAAGCGTATAGGGAGTTCAGGTCCGGAAACAAATGAAAGAGAAGAACATATGCGAGAGATGAGAGATATCGCATTCGAGGTAAGAATGCCAGATAAGGGTCAAAATGTTCATCCGTTGGACCGTCCGCTGTTACTAAAAAACGGCGGTAGGATTTCAGCAATTACAGGTGAGTATGAGAGCAACAGTGGTGCTGGATCAAACGCAACAAGCAGTTCAAATTTTCCATCAAAAGGTAACACGAGTGCAAGCAGTTTGCGGAGTGGATCAACGGACGATGAAAGAAAAGGAATGTCCAAAGGAATTCAAGTGTCAATGAACGATATAACATGGTTCGCTGGCGTGCTATGGAAGATGCTTTATAAACTGCTACTGAAGCTCTGGAACCTGGATCTTTTTATAAATGTGCAAAAGTTCGACGGTTCGACAATGAAACTTCACATTCCATCCATAATATGTGGCTTTGTTTGCCTTCATATCATTGCATCATTGCTAATTGGCAACTCTACTGATAGTATGCCGGCTGGAAACTATTCTTCACCTCGAGATACTTCATCGTCGAAGTTTATTTCCATTCCACAGCTATTGACGTTCACTGTTGTTGCGGTCTTAATTGCATGTATGACCATATCCATGTTGGCAAGTTCTCATCGGTCTTCGGAGCATACAGTAACGACTGCAACACCGACATCCTCATCTGCATCGATCTCATCCTTTTCTAAAAAAACCTCCTCTCTAGAAGGACGCTTTGGTGACGGGGATAATACTGCTATAACTTCATATGACGTTAGCAGCAATGCACATGTAATTCCAAGAACAAAATCAGAGAATATTGCAACGGGATTAACGAGTAGGCAACATGTTCCAAGACGTCATACCACACCACAAAACAACTTGCATGTGAACAAGGCGATTTTTACGTATCGTTCTGGCTTTTCATCAAGTCATAAGGAAGTGGATGTTGAAAGAATGACAATTGCCGGGAGAAGTAGAATGCTGAGTGCATTTCGAATGACGAAAGCAGATGGACCCTCAAATGAGTTATACAATTAGTTTTTGAGAAGCCGGAAACAACAAGGACCGTTGACTGAAGATCACTCACCGCATGATGGTGGAGCGAACTTGCATTTACTTAATACTTTAATACTTACCCTTTGATGCCTTGTCGACCGGCATTTGGCTTACAATTCTACACAATGATCAAGCGTTTTGATGAAGCTATATAATGATTTTTTTTTATTTTTTTGTTTAATTTTTTGCAGGCATTCAATTCCATTCAATACTTTTACGGACAACTTGATGTTGAATTATACAAAGAAAACTCTATTCATATTATGTATACGTTGATGCGTTAAAATGTGTTCATATTTCTAGTTTCAATCTCCCAATTTATCGTAATCATAAAGCTTAACGTTGAAATTATCAACCTTTACTCTCAGTTCAGATTTTCCACCAGTATTCCCAAACTGTTTTGCAAAATGCCTATCCTTCTTCCAGCCTAATCCTTTAATTAATGGTATGAGATTATGGGTATCACCATTGCTTCGGAAATCTGGATAATCTTTAGTAAAATGCAAATAGACCGCATAAGCTGCTTGGCTATCATTCATAGAAAGTTTCTTGATCATAATTGCATATGTCTTGTAATGTATTTTAATATCTGGATGCTTCCTCTTGAATTCTTCAACCTTTTCTGCGCACAGGTTTGGACTCTTGCTAACCAACGATTCAAGGAAAGTACTCATAAATGGACCCATATTATCATAATAAATATCGCTCTCAATCATGCATCGATATATAAAAAAGAGCAACTTCGTATATCCTTGAATACTGGCAAAAGCTATAAAAGCCTTGAGTATATAACTGGAGTTTTTGGGACTCAATATTGTTGAGCCATACTTTTTATCACACATCATTATTCTATCAAACAGCATAATTGCCTCGTCTTCTGAAAGCTTACTTCCCCAAATTATAAAAATATTCCTAAAAATCTGGGTTAACATTAGCAGACCAGAATTGGGGCATACAAGATTTGGATCAATCTTAATGTCTCTCGTCAAACATTTGGGCGTTAGGTCGAATATACGGAATAGTCCAAGTTCCGTAAATATATTTAATGATAACGGGCAATATAAGAGAAGGTATCCCATTGTAATTCTAAAATTACTGAACACTCGATATCTCGACAAATTATAGCGGTGAGTTTTGAATAATAGATATGGCGAGTAATGCTTTAATTTGTATGAATGTAATTTATCTTCATACTCAATGCAAATTTCTTTAAGATGCTGTACCGCTTCCCCATTGGATATATCCTTTTCAATTTGACAACTGACCTTATCATCATTTTGCTCTCTTTCACGCGGTAGGAATCTATTAAATAAAATATCTGCACGTAATCTAAGCTGATTACAAAAATATTCATCTTTGCTAAGATCACTTCCTTTCAGGCAAAGAGAGCACAATTTCAAATATTCATAAGTCTTTTTCTCATTACCTTGCGTCATCCAGTACTCAGCAAACTTAATGACTAGGGACTCCGAATATCTGCTAATAATAGTTGCACGCTCCTCTTTATTTAGGTCAGAATAAAACAATTCATTATCAACATTCAATTTAGGATGATGACCTCGAAGAATGCGATATTTCGTGTTCAAATCTCCATCTTCCAGGCACTTCATAATAGCCTTCCTGAATTCGGAACAATAGTCAGCCTGCAAGCCATTTTCAATTATCTTCAAAAAGACACTGTCGAGCTTGTTATTTGGTATTATTTCTAGCATTCTCTTCACAAATTTAAACGGTAACAGCACCGGAATTGGCAATGGTTTCATCGAATTCAAATGTTCATAAAAATGTTCAAAAGGCTGCTCACTCGAATGCATAGAATTATACAAGGATTTAATGGGTGCCTTTATTTCATTTTCGGAAGGATTGCTCAAATTCGTTCCTGTAAATTCGTATTGAATTTTCATTATTTTCTGATAGAAGACTTCATCAAATTTCCTGAATCGTGTTGCGGCGTTTGCAAATATATCAACGATGCGGCTCCGAGCAGAGGGGCCAAATTTAAATGATTTCAATCCATTTTTGAGTACACTGTTTTCAAAAAGCGTCTTGAAACTTGTAAATGGTAAGGCTTGATTATTTAAAATCCCAACATATAAATTAACGATATCGGATTTCCTTGGAAGTGCTTTGTCAAAGGATAGTAATTTTGTAACAATCGAATAATTTGTATATGGAGCCAAATCAACTTGAAATACATCGAGGAGTCCCAACGGTTTTGCTGCCTGTTCAAATGATTTAAAGAATGAAGCTAAATATTCCATTAAGTATTCGGAAGGATAACCTTTGTCATGAAAATGCTTAACGTTGTCGCTGTGCATGTTAAGTATATCTGCTCTGTTCAATCGTACATCACTTATTAAAATGAACATTCTTAAAGTCTCATCCAATTTGGTAATATTCAAATTTCCATTGCTTTCCATTGCGGCTTTGTAGACAGACTCAGGGATATCCAATTTCACGGATGAATCCTTGTTCGATTTTTCAAATTTGTCCGACGACGCATCTGTTATTCTCTCAATCGATGCTTTAGTACATATATTAGCATTAGCATCATATTCAGATATCTTTCGTTCACACCTCCTGGGAAGATATATATATTTGACGACATCATTACAGAAAGTCTTTGGAAATTGGGTGATCAACCTTTTCGTATTATCAAAGTTAAGGAGCCTTTCTGAATTTTCCTGACCATCAAATAATTGCTTTAAAAGTACATCTTGGTCATGCGGCTTTTTTGGAATAAGATGCTGCGTCGAATTTTCGATAAAGCTGTACTCCTTTTCGGAAAACTTGATGCCTGCATTAGTGAGATCCACAAATAATCTTTCTCGTTCAATGAATGAAACATTATTGAACATGTTTGTGATCAGGATGTAGGGCAATAATACTTTACCCCATGTATCTGTATAGCAACGCATTATTTGAAGAAATTGTGAATATCCATCTCTATCAGTCAAGTAATATTCAAACGCAATCTGATATAAATATGCTAGTTCCTTAATGTAACGATACTTGATGTCGGATAAAAAGGAAATTAGTCTAGCATAATAAGGGTTTGAATTGTCAACTTTATCATTCACTGCAATAAATGCTCGTGTATAAAACGAGTAAGCAGAAATAGAAGCATCAGGAAACTCAACCATCAATCCGTTAAACAACTTCAAGTAAATTTCTGATGATATTCGTTTGGAGGTCCCACGAAAAAGAGCATCATAGATAGGGGCCAAAAGACGCTCATTGAGATGTAGCAAACTGCCTGCTGGCTTGATCAATTGTTCTTCATTTTTACTTATAGAGAAAGCTTCTTTTAATGCTAAAGAGTCTTTCTCCATTACGTCGGGGCAGAAGAAGCAGACAGCAAAATAAAACATCCTTGGGGACGCATTTATGCTCTTAAGTTCCTCGATTACTTTTGAAAATAAGACAAGTGGAAGGCCAACATAATGTACGGAGGCCATTGTATGGATATATGGTATATTTTTTAACGCCTCAAGCATTGCTCTAGGATTATTTGCGGTCTTCAGATCAAATATAGTGATTTTATTCTCAAACAAGGTAATAAGCCAACTCAGGAAAGCATGAATTTTTTGTAAATCATCACCGTTCGCAGAATTTACCCTAAGGAGATCTAAGTACTCTCGAGCTTTTTTATAGTCGCCAAGATAAATAAATTCCACCGCAACATGCACAATAGCAGTTCCAGGATAATAATTCATAATAAATTCACGCTCAGATTGCGTTAATTGTTTTCGTAGGACACTGATTTGCTTGTTAATGGGAGCATTCGAGCTTAATCCTTTAGCTAATTTGTATAAATAGTCGGCACCTTTCTTCATCAAACCATAATGAAGAAGCTTATTTAAGGCAAGGGAATCTGGAATCTTAATCCCGAAACGAACCAAGATGAGAAACAAATTAGGATCCTTTTCTACCCATGCCCTAGAAATCAAAGATGTGGAATCTGCTTCGAGAGTATACCTAAGTTTCTCCACCCTATCTGACGAAATTTCAGTACGTTGAACATATTCAATAACATTTGCAATGCTTCGAAGTGTACGTTCAGCTGTACCTTTGGCAATAATGAAGTCCAAGTCACTTTCAGCATTACTTAAAGAAGAAAAATTGCTTGTCAGTTCGGGTTCGATTGATGTATTAGGGGTGCTAGAATGATGAATATGAAGCCTTGACCGATTTTTATGTTTTTTATCAATTGGGATTTCCGGATCTTCATGTTCGTAACCTCTCCCATGAGAATTTGTTGAGAATCCACGAGGACAAAAAGTAGTTTGATGAATGAAAACTATTGGCGAAATTCGAGATTGTAATGATAACGATCGTTCTGTGTAAATGAGACTGCAACATTTTTGTTTCATCAAAGAGCATACGCTCTTGGATAGATATTGCATCTGAAAGTTCAAACGAATCAAACAATTGCTCTTCCTTGAGCTATACTCAACCAAAAAAGAGCACCGTACAACTTAATATCTTCGTTTGATATAGACGACGATTAATAGCAGTGATAAATTGAGGATAGTATAATAAAGTGAACAAACCGCACTGGTCTTGGTGCCTTTTCGCCCCACATATTTGTATACTCGCGTCAAATCTTAATGCTTTTTTTTTGGTTCCAGTTTTTCAGCTATTGGTGTGACAAATTATTTACAAGCAGTCAAATAAGATGTTCTCGTTACAAATGCTCTAGCTAAGATTAAGATATCCAGTTACAATATAAGAAAAACATGTTGATTAAAGCTATATAAACAAGGCAGCAGACAGACACAGCATATCTATAGCCATAAAATGGAAGAAAGAAATTAAGCCATATGTGTAATCATAAGAAAAAAAAAAGCAAAAAAGCCAACTATAAATGATCCAACAGGATAGAAAGACCATGCATACAGCAACCTTGCAAAATAAACTTTAACTGAGTTCAGGTGAAGAGGGGAAAGTTGGAGGTGATTAGCGAAATGATAACATGTATGGAGATGAAGTGTCACAGAAAAGGGAGAAAGCCAAAGACAAAGTCACTAGAAAAACAACGCAACAAAACCCTTCTCTATTAGTGATAACCGGTTAGTGACCTTTCGATACTGTAGGTCACAGTTCATTGAACTGAAAAGTCAACCCTCCTCAGAAAAGTGCCCAACAGTAACGACTAAAAACACAAAGACATTTATATAGCCTTCTGAGGAATCTCAAAGACAACCTGCTTTCCAGTCAACTTCTGGTAGATAGACTGGAAAGTGTCCAGCTTGTAGTCAACATTGGAGGAGTCCTTGGAGTCCAAGAAGATCTTGGCAACCTTACCACCGCCAACGAGATACTTAACTCTCTTTCCGGTGATCTCGGTTGGGAAGACCAAATCCTCAAGAATCTTCTCGTGGACAGCAGTCAAAGTTCTGGATCTTGGTCTCTTCTGAGCCTGTCTGGTGTTTCTGGCTGGCTTTGGAAGAATTCTTCTCTCAGCCAAGAAGATAACATGTCTGTCTGGGAACTTCTTCTCAAGCTCTCTGGTCAATCTGATTTGAACCTTGTGGAAAGCAGAGAGTAATGGAACTGGAACAAAAACAATGATGGCCTTCTTGTTTCCAGAAACCTCAAACTCCTTAACGGACTTGACTTTAAGGACGGACAACTCAGCCTTGATATCTGGAGAGTTGTTTTCCATGTCAGTGAGAGCTTGGGAGACCTGGAGTTCCAACTCAGTTGGTTCTGTCTTCAAGATTTTTGATGATGCTGCGGTAGACATCTTGCTATGTACTGATTCAATCCTCTGTTTAAAGATGTGCTGACAGTTTCTTTTGCCGAATGTGCCTTAACGTTCGTAAAATGTAGTCCGACTTCTTGAGTTCGTGCTATAGTTTTCTTTGTGCTTTTTTTTTTTCCATCTCGCTCCTCTTTTTTTATTATTATTATTTTTTTTTTCCAAGCAGGGGGGGAAGCCTGAAAAACTTTTTCGACTAGCATTTTTCAACAGGTCTCGCGCTCCCTTTGCTCGGCAAGCTTACAATATTGTCAGGGACCTCGCGACTAGCTACTCAGATTAAGCGTGGTGTCAGGGTGGCTTAAGAACGATTAAATTGAGACAGAGTATACCCTGTATAAAACCACGTGATCTAGAATTAATATTTTCTAAGGATGGCTGATTTGGGACAATCATCTACGGATGGCTGTGCCAATATTGATACAACGGGTATTGCAAATTTGTGAGTGGTCAGGCTGAAGTATTACACAAAATAAAGATTAAAATGTGTGGAGGGGTATAAGACCTGATTGGCTAAAAATTAATGTGGGCGAGAAGTTGAATTAGGGAATATGAATCTAGACCAGTTTATGTCATTAAGTGCATGTGTGTACATAGGATAATTGACAGTCATGCTGATTTCTGTCCTGAATACTTTATTCTCTTTTATTTTATTTTATTTCATTATTCACTAATTTTTTCTGGTGCACATACAGCGAATAGGTATGAATCATCCAGATGGCTATAGTCTAGGTGAATAAAAAAAAGACGGTTCAAGAGAAATCCTTAGAGACAAAGAAATACAAAGATATGGCACAATACATGGGTATGAGCAAGTTGTAATATATCAATATAAGCCAGTCATCACAGATAGTCTGAATTTATTCACGGATTTCCTTTTTCAGCCGGCTGTCAGTTTTTTCCCCGCATGTTCATCGAAGCGATGCGAGTAAAATTTTTTCAAAAGTCCGACACCCCGTTGGGCCGTTGACCGATATATAAAAGATCGCATATCCGCAAAATAATACCTTTGTTTTTCATTTTATTTTTTAAATAAACCGCCAGTTGAGTACTCAGTTGATTACATGTTACTTAGAAGTATTCTGCGAAGTTCCACTGGCATAGCAAGACAAGTTTCACACATAACGGTCAGAAGCATGACTAATCAAACAGATCTTATCGAAAAGGCAAAAAAATTATGTGCATATGCAGCAGTCGATTCGAACCTAGATATTAACAAGGACAAAGTTATAGGTATCGGATCTGGTTCCACAGTCGTGTATGTTGCTGAGCGAGTTGGACAACTTGCTAAGAACTCAGGAGTGGTGTGTGTCCCTACTGGTTTCCAGTCAAAACAACTCATTATAGAGAATGGTCTCCGTTTGGGAACTTTAGAGGAATATCCAGAGATTGATGTCGCATTCGATGGGGCGGACGAGATCGACTCAAGTTTAAATTGTATTAAAGGTGGAGGAGGGTGTCTTTTGCAAGAAAAACTTGTCGCTGATAGTGCAAAAAGATTCATTCTTGTAGCGGACGACCGGAAAAATACAGGTATATTAGGTCGTCATTGGACTCAGGGTGTGCCGATTGAAGTTATCCCAACTGCATATACAAAAATTCTTCGACAGCTAAAACAGATTGGTGGAAAACCAACGGTGCGACTTGGTGGAAAGGCTAAGGCCGGTCCTGTTATCACTGATAACGGTAACTTTATCATTGATTGTGATTTCGGGGAGGTTCCGGCTGAAAAACTTGAGGCTTTGAATGATAAGCTTATCAGAATGGTTGGAATTGTTGAAACGGGTTATTTCGTTGGAATAGCGAAGAAAGCATACATTGGAAAAAGCGATGGCACTGTTTCAACACTGGATGTATAAGCTAAATTTACGAGCAGTTTACGTTCTGAAAGGGTAAGCGGTCTTATTTCTATTCCGATGGCTCATCTAATTAATATATGTTCGTCGCCAGCTAAGTGTAGGTAAAGGTACAAAAGAACGAAGCAGAAAGAAAGAAAATAGGGAGATCGGGGAAGAACATGAAAATGAGATAGGGAACAAGATAATATTATGACTCGCGCGCAATATATCCTACATCACTTCCTCTTTGGAATATGGCTCGAGATCCAGCTGAGCATTTCCGTTAGCCCTATTCCCTTGACTGCAACTGTAGGGATGACACACCACTCGTGATTTTCAAGCTTGCCCAAATCTAAACGCTCTATTACCTCTTTTGGGTTGATCGCACCTTCCACATCCTGCTTGTTAGCCAAAACAGCCACTAAGCATCCACTCAACTCCTTATCATCAATCACACGGTAAAGCTCTTTCTTTGCATCATCAAACCGTTTAATATCTGCACAATCGATAACGTAAATCAATGCATCCGTACCAGAGAAGTAATGTCTCCAAAGGGCTCTTATTCTTTCTTGTCCACCAACATCCCACGTATTCATGATCATCCGTTTATATCTGATTGTTTCCACATTGAAACCAACAGTCGGGACAGTTTCCTCTGTCTTTCCGAGTTTAAGTTTGTATAATATGGCTGATAAATATGTTAGTAAACTGACGTCTATCCTGATACTTAATTAATGTCATATAATAACTGCAATACGTACTTGTTTTTCCTGCATTGTCAAGCCCGAGCATTAATATACGGACCTCTCTCCGTTTGAACATCTGAATCATAGATTTTGTTCGTTAGTATATCTCACTTAATTCAGCCTTTTGAAAGCATTCAGTTACTTACAAGTTTAGAAGCGAGTCCACCCATGATGAAGAAATGCAATCAGGAATATGACGGCAAGTAACAAATAAAAAACAAAAGATTGTGTAGTTGACAGAAAAAAAGAAGATGTTAAGTTAAAGCTTGTAAGTGATGTTGTCGAGAACGTATCTTAGTTAATGTTAAGCGAACGAATGATAGTTCTCAAAATTTACGGGCTAGCACTTCCTGTGACACGAGTGAACCAAGTGAGTTCAAAGGAACAAAACAAAGTATAATTAATGAAGCAAAAGGAAAACAAATTTGAACGATAGTAAGAACATGAAAATGATTAAAAATGGATTTTCAGTCGGACCAGAATTAAAATAACTTAAACTGCACGTATAATAAGGGTAGTGCACGAAATCAATGCTATGCTAAGGAAAAAAAATGTGATTATTTATTATTATGGAGTGAGTACCATTTTGACATCCAAATAGGGAGCGGAATTTAACAAAGGTGGAAAAGCATCGATAGGGCTGAATTGTTTAAAAAATTCACGGCAAAAAATATATGGAAAGTAGGGAGGGGGGTGGTCATGAATAACGTTAACTGAACTGATTCCCACAATGTAATCTTACCAAAAGTAATTTCAGGTTATGATTATGCACACAAAACTAAAATAGTGTCCAATCATGCTTTGAGGACAGTTTGATACCATAGTCGCGCTGTGTATTGAAACGGGAAACACGAACTCCGAATCAAGAATTGTGCGCAGCGCATTAATGCAGTATTTGAAAAAATGTTACTCGGCCGTTTTCACGATTGACATACACATGAAATTATTATTTGAGGGGACCTTCTTTATGTGGATATTCAAGCAGAATAATTAATAACACAAGGCCTTTTTTTGAAGTTAATACAGCCTTTGAACCTATTTGTAATTAAATGTTTGTAGCAATATGAATGTAATGAATCATTCCAATGATCAAATTTCGCACCCCTGCTTTTTTTTCTCTGTGATCGGATTAGGCGACATTCCAACGCACAGTGCCTCTTTATTCGGGACATAAATATGGGATGCTTACGTTACATTTATGTCGCCTCAGCAGACTCAAACAATCATGTAAGCTATTACGATATTATGCCATAATAATTAATCACACAAATATTTGATATTTGCTTATTGAAAAGAGGTCTGGATCATGTAGTGAATTGTTTTTACTTGCATGATCCATTCCAATTTCAAACAACTTTTTTCTTGGAATTTCTTTTTTTTTCTACTTCTAGACGAGCAAAAGGGTACATCACACAAGAAATAAACATTAAGACATAGTGTAACTTATATTTCCATTTATTTATTAATCTTCCCATACATAAAATGAATTCCAGACCAAATGATAATTAATATGTCTGATGAGCTCATCGAACATCCCAGAAAGAAGAAAATTGCGATTAATTGTAGATCAGAAGGAGGGGAAAAAGTAAAATCTGGAAATACCCACTATATATAAGAATAATTAAGATATAAGTTGATAGGATAGTCGAAAAAATGTCTAGAAAAACCGTCAAATAACCGAAGATTAAAGTAAAGTAAAGTCCTGGGGGAAAAGAAGAGAGAGAATGCGGACAGGCTTCCGTTTATTAGTTGTCATAGTACTCCACATGCTTTTTTGCATAACCCATGGCATCATTAACCTGCTCGTTGTTCAAACCATGCCTGAATCTCAAATGTCTGGTCAAGGCATCACAACGGCTGAACGTTTTATTACTCAAGTAACCTCCTTTTGCAGAAGATGCCTTCACCTTCTTTGAATTGTGCGAATTGGCCATGTTATTTCGAGAATTCTCGACTGAGAATTTTGAATTTCTGTAGCCGCAATGCGAAACCACAACGTTGTTTGATTCCAGATGGTGCTTTCTCCTCAAGTCATCCTCACAAAACATACATCTATAAAAGCATCTTTTTGGGGCATGAATAGTATTCTGATGTCTAACCAAGTCATATGGACGTGAAAACCGCTTGTTGCAAGGCATACCTGTTTTTGGATTAATTATAGTACAGACGTGCTCTTCCTGCTTCAAACTATCAGCACTGACCTTTAAGTTTCTGGCCTTCCTAAGAACCGGAGTCTTGGATCTGATCCTCTTTTGGCGCTTGTTGGAGACCGGCCGCCCTTTCTTCGTATTCACCTTTGCCTTTTCTATTGCCTGATTGGCCACATCTGGCATTCTGAACCGTGATGGCTGAATAGAATCACGCTGCTTTTTCATAGGCTTACCCAAGAGCGGTGGTGCAACAATTGGATTTCCTGCTTTGACTGTATTTTCAGAGCCGGCATTCCCAAACGGAAGAGTGTAAATCGACTCTGGGTTTCCAGCATCATTGTAAAGATCATCCATTACCTGAACAACTTCGGCCGGATTCCTGAAGGTACCAGAATTGGTCAAATATTTCCTTGAGCCAGCAACATCTTCACCAACACTGCTTTCGCTGCTCAAATCATCCCAATCCATACTATCCAGTTTATTCAAATCGTCATCGTCCTCGTCATCCTCCGAAAACTCATCCTCTGGATACACATCGTTAGACTTGAAGACATTGAGCTCGTCACTCTCTGGTAGCGGCTTTCCGTCTCCCAGTCCAAATTGCAAAATATTTGGATAATATTGGGAGTCATTCTGGTCAAATAGGTAATCATCCTGCGGAACCAGGATCACTTCATCGTCCAAATTACCAAACTTTGTATCCTTTTCACTATTATCGTGCCCCGAATGAACATCATTATTCCATGCTTTATTAGATTCAGAACCTGCGCTGCTGGTATTGTCCGACACTGCACCAGAAACACCAAACGGAACAGAGCACGGCTTACTACTAGGCTCAGACAATGTCTGTCTCATCGCAGTAGATTTGTACTGAGGCTCATTTGTGTCGCCCACAGTCGGTAGCTGTGGATGCTTTAATACCGTATCGCAATTCACAAACTCCTGTGGCTCATTCTTCTGGGGCATGGACGATATACTACTGCCATCTGTCTGCTCAAAAGAATCTTGTGATCCATTCAAGTGCAAGTATCTTGATAAATCATCTTGCTGCTGGGACTGCTGCTGCTGTGATTGCATCTGATGTGGCCACGAAGGACTCATAAAAGAATGTCGGTAATCATTGTAAGAGGGAAACTGATCCCTGCGGAAATGCTGGAACCCGGAGCCTGTCCCAAAAGCACCATTAGACCCCCCGAAACTACTCGTTGTACTACCTGCGGTGTGTGAATGTGACTGAAAAGATGACGGAGAATAAAGCTCATCTTCCATGATGTCTGTCAATGTTCTCTTAAGTGTAGAAGTCATCTTCTTATCTTTGGTATATCTATAATCACCTCTATTTGCTATATTACTCTCACCTGACTTCTCTTGCTTGCTTGCTGTCTGGGTCAACTGGACTATTTTTGAAAGCTTAAACTGTGTCTCTTTACTAGTGCTTGTGGACGTTTTTTTTTTTTTTTTTTAATATAAATTTCCTTTCTGTGTTGCTGTAATTTGTATCTGTAGAATAAAAATATAGAACTCCGATAAAAGAATATTCCAGAGTTGCTCTCGTTATCAATTTGTTTTTTAAGAAATACTTTTCACTGGCAATGAAAGTGATTACGACCGTAGATATCGAAGGAATTAAGAACATAAAAAGTTAAATGTAAATATAAAAATGATAGCAAGAGGGATGCTTTTATATAAATAACCCACCCCAAAAATTATTGGGGAAAAGGGAAATAAGGAGGAAAAAAAAGAATGATCTGGCAATTAGTAAATGATTAGAGAGCAATAATGCCAAAAGTAGATGCATATTTATCGGAGATAGATAAACTTGAATCCGATTTCAACATTTTTTCCCCCTTCCCAATAACTTCCACAGACAGCCTGATAACCAATTCTATTACATTTAATTATACGTATTTTGTATTACATACTCTTTTATTCCCTCTTTCCTTTTTTTGAGCTATCAGATAAAAAAGACTTGAATAAATCAGGACAATAATCTATGCCTTTTATTGCTACTCCGTAAATCCTTACAGACCTAACAGACGAGTTATTGGTTGCTATACGCCAGTACGAAAAACCGCAAATCCTTAGCATGTCCATTAGTGCGATAGAATAAATATTGGGCATGGCCGCTGTATCTGGCATGAGTCAGAATTGGGATGCTAAAAAGTATGCTAAACTGATTATTAATAGACACAATAGGCCCAAAATTGTAGCGCGAAAAGAAACCGAAAACAAAATAGCTAAGCCATCAGTCGCACTATTCTGCATGATATCATTTTTATTATCCAATGACCTATTTTTTTTTTTTTTTTTAATATACCAAACCTTTTTTTTCCCATACTTGAGCATGGGTCTCGCTTCAACCAGGGAGGGTACAGCAAACGCATTATGGTTGAGGTCAACATGTGTCATCCATTGACCGTTATTTCCCGCTTTCGGGGTTTAATAATACAAAGCCGACTACTATCGACATGAATTTACTGTAATGCCATATTATCCGCATCTGGAGCCAGGTCTCGGCTTTGTACCAAGGCTATGTATGTATGATATCTGATTCTAATTTGTTACATGCCTGCCGTACGAAGCGGTGGGTTCGTTTTTGCTTATGTCATGAATGAAACCGTTTAAATACATACGGCTATTTTTTTAATTTTTTTTTTTGCTCTACAGATTTTTCCAGAAGATTGATGACGTTTTCTCAGAAGAAGAGCTACTGTACAAATATGCAACCCTACACCAGTAAAATTCGGAATGACGAGTCTATCGACGTTTCATAAAGTATAGAAATCCAAGATTCTCAGAGGGGAAAAAACTGCAGACACAGAGACGAGACGGGACACCCACTCACATCGAAGCAGATATAGAATATATTTCGCGTCGGAGAAAATCAACTCCAAAAATTATTTGAAGTACGCTGGTCAGTTAACAGAAAAGCTGATCGTATTGAAAGTCGTGTTTGCTTAAAGATAATTTACATTTAATTAGGCATCATCTGGCATCAAAAATGACAGCTGTTAAAGAAGAGGGCATATCCGAGCATCCAGCTAATTTTCTTTCGAAAAGGGTTGACGAGGATGTTAAAAAGCAGCTATTAATGACCCCTCCGGGATTATTGATCGAAAATCCCGCTTATAAAGACGTGCTTCAGCGAATCAGATCAAATTTCAAGTTTTGTTATATTATTCAGTGGCTGTATTTAATGAAGCATCTTATTAGGCTGAGTGATGCGTTTGATGTTGAAAACTTCGAAGAAGAGCTAACAGGAATTGCAGATCCGCCTGTTTTTCTAAACAGCTTCAAAACTAAACTGATTCAATACCTTGGAAATTACAAAATGAAGTCGGTCCATAACGAGTTTGCATCTGAAGTGGCGAGATTCTTCATTAAGGAAGAAAAGAAGGAACAAATTGCAAATGGGGATGGCACGGAAAATTCGAAAAGCAAATCGGAAACTCCTCCAAATGAGTGGACGGACTATGATACTCTTGATTTGGATGGAAAAATTGACATTTTGTATCAGTTGGTTCAGAAGGCAAATGAAAAAAGCCCAGATCATTTTCGAAAAACTGTTATGAAGTATGAAGATAGTGCGGATGATATGAGAATCATACCCATTTTGGAAACAACAAATGATAACGGAGAAAGAGAGGAATATTTCATGTTGAAAGATGCAAGACTCTACTATCGAAAATGGGAGTTTAAGAGAATGGAGGTGCCAGTGAGCAAAAGAGAGTTTGAGGAGCAGTTATCAGGTGAATTAATTGAGGACTATTACTCAGACTTTGAGCCCAAACTGGTATCCTGGAAGTGCTTGACTGCAGGAATATATGAATTTGATAAGTATGTCCAGGAGATGAGAGACAAGGCTGGCAGAAATAGAAGATGCCTGGAGTACAAACTTGGCGTAAAATTGAACGGATGCTATGAACAGGTGATTGACCATGATTTGCGGAAAAGAAAGCAAGCATTGCACCGGAAGAGAGAAGTGAAAATGCAATATCTGTTGGCTCACAGGAAAAGATCTTCTAGAATTGTCGAAATGGAACAGAAAAAAAAGGAAAGGGAGCGGAGGAGAAAAGAAGAAGAGGAAAGACAGAAACAAGAGGCTGCCGAGCGTCGGTTAGAAAGACGTAGAAGAATGAAAGAACGTCAATATGCACTGGCAGAGGCTAAAGCTCGGGAAAGAGAGCAGGAAAAATTAGAGGCTAGAACATTGGCAACGGTCACCGTTAGATCGAGATCCAGATCAAGAACGCGAACCCGATCTGGGGTCTCATATCCTATACAGCAGAATGTAACAGTGAAGTCTGAAAAACACGGAGGAGGAAGAGGCAGGAAAAGAAAAAGAGTAGATGATACAAAAGTTGGAAAGCATGAAAAGTGGCAGTTCGATTGCCTATGTGGAGTGAAGCAGAAGAATTACGATGATGGCAAAAAAATGATAGGTTGTGAGAAATGCAAGAGATGGCAACATTATGAGTGTCAGTCAGAAAAGATCAGAAAGTCGATCGACGAGGACTCGAATTACAAGTTTACATGCTCGTACTGCAGGAAGGAAGCGAAGGAGAAGGCCGAAAGGAAGAGAGAAAAGCATATGAAGGTTATCGAACGACATGCAGAGAAGGAAATTGCGGAATTGGAGGCTGAGTTTGCAAGAAATGAAAAGTTTCAGACTTCATCATTTGATTACAAACTCGGGAAACCAATTGCACCCTATTCTTTTGAAAAGGCTCAGACTATGCTTCAACTAACAATTCCAGAGGCGGGAAAGCCAAGAATTGATGCTTTGAAGTCTGAATTGCCAAATACTAAGATAGAAGTTCAGGAGCACAAATTCGTGAACAATGGTATTAAATCTAACAACACTCTGACAGACTCTCAAGATGATGGACAAGGTTTATCTCAGTCGGAAGTTAAGAAGTCTATGGAAGTTGAAAAGTTGAATCAACAAGACTAGCAGACTGGAAACAGTATGGTAACTTATTTAGGATCGGCTGAAGCTACTCAACCTTTGAAAATACGCTAGATAATGTACTAATAAAAGTGTATAATTACGATCATTGCTCGTAGTATTATGTATTAGGGGGAAAGTTATAACTCGGGAAAAATAAAAAAGCATATATTAAACATAGGGAAAGCAACGTAAATTAGAGGTAAATACAACGACACGAAGAAATAAAACATGAAGAAAATTGAAAAAAAAAAGATTTCAGAAGTTGGAGCATAATGGGAAATGTTATTATGCTTCAACATCCTTCTTTTCGGCTTGGGTATTTGCAGATGCTGTGGGGACCAAAAACTTTCTAGATCTTCTATCGCCAGGCTTTCTTGTAAAAAAATTGATAGGCGTTTTGTGCTGAATAGATATTGTTTTCGTTTTTAGATCCAACACAAGTTCAGGCTCCGTTGCAAGTTCATTATCGACGAATCTGTCCCAGTATTTATCGAAATCCTTATCGGAGATCGTACTAGCCTTTGTTGTCTTTAAGTACATGTAGAGCTCATCCAAAGACAAAGGCCTATCCTGCCTACTTCTTAAAAGATTCAATGTGTATTTCATTAAAAGAAGCCTTTTTTGTTCAGCATGCTCATCAAACACACAGGTCTCCTGGTTTGGAATGAGACCAAACAGAGACTTCAGAGGGTAATGGACTGTGTAATCATGATCACAGATCATTCGAGAGTTCTGATAGCATGAGGCGTGATTCGGACAAATTGCACAACTTGGTGTGACATGTTCAGACAACAAAGTGTCCATTCTATTCAAATATGGATGTAAAGGTTCCAATTCGGAGTGGAAAGATTCTGGAATCGCAGACCATGATGATGGTGTATGCAAATCATTATTTGCAATATTACAATAACCAACCTTAAGTTTCATATCTCTGTAATATCCAAAAAGTACCAGTATAACAACAAGCGCAAGAAATAGAAAAGCTTTTGAAATGAATATGGCCAAACGAACGAGGAAGCTTGATTCTTCAACAGTAGATTTTTTAAGCTGAATATCCTTCTTTGGGTTCTCCTTTGGCTCATCAGATAATATCCCATTTGCATCATCTTCATTACCTGACTCTATTTCAATATCAGTTGTTCCATCAACATCATCCGAATTGACATCCAAAGCTTTCTCAATCTTGAACTCAGCATCGATGTCTGATCCATCCGATTTTATTGTCTCCTCATCATCCTGAAAACTGATCCTAGAAATTTTTCTTTTAGGTCCGCTAATTATCTCTATATTTGACTGCACTCCATGACCAAAAGCTTTTATAGAAGTAGGAGAACCATTTCCAGTGCTGTTTGCCGATAAAAATGTATTGCTGCTTTGAATAGAGGCTACACTAACATCAATATCCTTCTGTGTTGAGGTCGGTGAGTACAAAATCGGACCCGAATGATCTGCAACAGAATTGTCTTTCTCAGCGGGGGATTTCGGAATCTTATTTTCTTTACCTTGTTCCTTTGCGCTGATTGTTTTCAACTTCTTCTGCAAACGCTTAGCAGTTGAACCTTGCTTTTTCATAACCTTGCCACCCGGAAGAGATTTTTTATAATGATCTAAAATATTCACACTATCGGACGTTTTCTTTAAACCCGGACTCTCAATTCCAGTCGGATTCTTTTGAAACTGTTCCATCAAACTGTCAAGATTTACATTCTCAAACTTTTCAAAGCTGAGCGTAGACCTATCAATAGGAGAAGCCGTTGCCGAAACAGAGCTATCAGAGTTAAGCGAGTCATTCACTCCCTGTGCTCCCCTTCTAAGAATCTTTTTCTTAACAGTCCTTCTACTTTCTTCATCATCAACCGGTGAGGACCTCTTTCGGGGAATAACCTTATCGTTTTTTTTGGAAGTAGATATAGGTGATTTCTCACTATTCTCCTTTTGCGATTTTCTAGGCGATTTTATTAGACCCACACTTGGGGACTTCGACGTTGAAGCTCCTTGAAAAACATTTTCTTTCGAAAATGACGTTTCATCAACATCGCCTTTTTTGCCTTCTTCATTTGACTCAGTACTAGTCGTTATTGTTGACACTTTATCATGTTCTCCTTTTTCTGCCTTTTTAACCTCTGTTTTCTCTGTTTTTTTCTCCTCAGGAGAGTACATAAAAATGATTCCGTTTGGATTGGCAACACCTGCCTTCTTATACTGCTCCAACAATTGAGGAGCTTTCGGTTTTACTTCCTCGTTAAACAGCTCAACAAGTTTACTCTTATTTGCCGAAGATGAATACTTAACCTTTTGATCAATCAATATTGACCTTAATTTCGGAATGGTCAACTTCGACACGTCGAAATCTGGCTTCAAGTATTCTTCTGGGTCCATTGCTAAGATTCTTAGCTAGTATACGATGAGAAGTAATAGATAATTGCTAGTTATCCTGATATACACGCTTTTTGGCCGGAAAGTACGAAAGCACAGCTAAGGATACGTTTGTTTACAAACAGATATACCAACAAAAGTGCTGAAACGTGGAGTATAAATAAACTTGGAAATTGTTTCACCCGTGTTTCAAAAGACCAACAAAGTTTACAAAGTCTTATTATTTATTTTATTATGCACGTTTTATTGTTCGGGCTTTAAAGTGCAAGATAACAAAAAAAACTTTTTAGCGCTGTGTTTATTTACGTTTTTCCGCAATTTGCGTATTTTTTTTGCCTCTCCTCCTCAACTTTCGGAATGATAAACGAGCCAATCGACGCGTCTATAATGTGAAGTCACATGCTTCTTGTAAGTACCGGAGGGTCTAAGAATTAGCGAGTGGAAGAAGAAATTATTGAGTAGAAGTAGTCAATGAGTAAAATGAAACTCTGACTCAACTGTAAATCGATTTGGAGACATGATGTTATATCTAACATAGGGATAAGTTAAAATACTTTTTTAGAATATCTGTATAGGTCGAAATTTACCATAAACCAAGTAAAGAATACGGAGAGAACTTTATATGCTTTGCAATAAATTTAAGATTTGAAATTGAAACCAAAATTATATTCTTATTTCAGGACATTTAAGAATCCTGAATTCAAAGAAGCCGTTTGGTCCTTGCATTTACGTTACCCGTTAGAGGCGAAAAAGGTTGGAAAAAATTTTTTTCCCTGTGTTCGCGTGAAATTTCTCACCATCATAATATCTATTGTTGAGCATGGGGAAAAAGTATGCGAGTAATAAATTTTTTTTTCTTATTGTACCGTCTGCTTTGCTGAAGGATCAAATTTCAAACCCAGAAACTACCGATCCTTTTGCTTTGGCGGCTGATTTGCTTTCAAAAAAGGACCAAACACCTCACAGGAAATCACAATAATTTAGGAGACACAGGGCATTGTGCATACTAAAATACTTTTGGAGACCTATTGTGTAAAAAATGTCGAACCAAGGTCAACAAGACGACAAGCAAGGTCAAAATGACCAACAGCAGCAATATAATACCAACAACTTGGCTTATGGCATGCAGAACATGAGTTTGGGTGGAAACGCTCCTGCATTTAATCCAGCTGCACCAAATTTTGTTCCAAACATGAATGCTCAGACATTTACCCCTGGTCAATACGGTCAGTATGGTCAACAACAATATGGCCAATATGGCCAGAACCAATACGGTCAATACGGCCAATATAGCAATAATAATGGTGGTAAGCAAGGCTACAACGGATACAACAACCAGCAGTATAACAATCAGTATGGTAACCAATATGGTCAGAGGTATGGTAATCAATACGGCCAACAGTATGGTAACCAATATGGACAACAGTATGGTGACCAGAATAATGGTAACGAATCTCACCTGATGTCCCTAGATGACTACAAGAAGCAGAAACAGCAGCAAACTGGTACTGCCAAGCCAAAGAAGAAGAAGACCTTGAAGCTTAACTTGAGTTCCAGCACTATTAAGATTGGAAACAGCAAAAAGGTTGAAAAGAAAACTGTCAAACCGGAAGCGCCAAAGGTTGAGAAGCCAAAGGAGGCAAAGCCTGAAAAAGGATCACCAAAGGCAGTCAATATTACAAAGTCTACTTCATCAGCTCCGAAGAGTAGTGCCGAAAACAGTACAAGCATTACAGATAACTCGAACGTTCAAAAAAGTATTTCAAGTAAACCAACAGACGACAGTTCTCTAAAAGAGGCTGCCGACATTGCGCGCGACCAAGAAGACCATGTCGATCCAGAGGTTGTCAAGGATATGTTCGGTGGAAAACCACACGTTTCTATTATTTTTATGGGACATGTTGATGCAGGAAAGTCTACTATGGGTGGTAATCTTCTTTCTTTGACAGGTGCTGTGGATAAGAGAATTGTGGAAAAGTACGAGAAAGAGGCCAAAGATGCCGGACGTCAAGGTTGGTATCTTTCCTGGATTATGGATACCGATAAGGAGGAGAGATCTGATGGTAAGACAATCGAGACCGGTAAGGCTTACTTCGAGACAGACACCAGAAGATACACCATTTTGGATGCACCTGGTCACAGGCTTTATGTTTCTGAGATGATTGGAAGTGCCTCTCAGGCAGATGTCGGTATTTTAGTGATTTCTGCCAGAAAGGGTGAGTACGAGGCAGGATTCGAGAGGGGTGGTCAATCCAGAGAGCATGCTATGCTTGCGAAGACTCAGGGTGTGAACAGGTTAGTTGTGGTGATCAATAAGATGGATGATCCTACTGTTAATTGGTCCGAGAAGAGATACAAGGAATGTACCAAGAAGTTGTCTGTATTCTTGAAAAATATTGGCTATTCCGGAAAGAATGTCTTCTTCATGCCTGTTTCCGGATATACAGGTGATGGTTTGAAAGCTAGAATTCCAGAGAAAATTTGTCCATGGTATAGGGGTCCATCTCTGTTGGAGTACTTGGATGCAATGCCACTTACTGCCAGAAAGATTAATGACCCATTCATGCTTCCAATCGCTTCTAAACTGAAGGATATGGGTACAATTGTCGAAGGTAAAATCGAGTCAGGTCACGTTAGGAAAAACCAGGAAATTCTTCTGATGCCAAACAAAATTGATGTTGAGGTTCTCACAATTTTCAACGAGACCGAGGAGGAAGCTGATGCTGCCTTTTGTGGTGAGCAGGTCAGAATGAAACTCAAGGGTGTCAATGAGGATGATATCAATGCTGGTTATGTGTTGACATCCAAGGAGCATCCTGTCCACACTGTTACTAAATTTGTTGCACAAGTTGCCTTGGTCGAGTTGAAGAGTATTCTTTCAGCTGGTTTCTCATGTGTTATGCATGTTCATACTGCTGTGGAGGAGGTCACGTTCACAAAACTTTTGCATAAACTTGAAAAGGGTACGAATAGAAAGTCTAAGAGAGCTCCAGCATTTGCCAAGAAGGGAATGAAGATCATTGCCGTCTTGGAGACAGAAAATCCAATTTGTGTCGAGACTTATAAGAACTATCCAGAGTTGGGACGTTTTACTTTAAGAGATCAAGGTGAGACCATTGCCATTGGTAAAATTGTTAAGCTTTTGTAAGGAGAAGTTGGTGATGGCTGTGGTACAGGTTTTGTTTTTATTTTATTTTTCTATGTTTTTACTATGTGCTAATCTAGATACAAAATCTATGCTATTCACGTGTAATTTAAACAGTATTTTTTACTTTTATTCATATTTTAAAGAACTTTCGGCCTTACTAGGGACTAGGCTAAGATAAGAGGGGTAACTGTATCAAAATGTAACTGTGTAAGCACGGTGATTCGGGAGTTTATAACATTACGACATTGGTCATGATTGGCTCGAATAAATGCAAATGATGATATCATATGTTGCAAGAACATTTGTAACATGAATTATTATAACCAATGGCGTAAAAAACATATTATCCTTGAATGTAGAAGCAATAAAGTTTGTCTGGTAAAATACAATTAATAGAAATTGGATGGATACAACTCCCTTTGTATTTCTTGTTTTCTGTGTACTCAATTATCTATTCTTGATATATTTCAAGTCTTAGTAAATACTATAACAAGTATGGTAACACTACATTTAACAATAAATAAAACGTGAAATGTAAAACAGATGCATACCTCTTTAGTTTTCTATAAAACTCATACTATGCAGGCTGTGTCAAACAATAGGTGAAAGGTTGTAGCAACAAAAATCTTGCCTCGACCCCCAGAAAGTGGGGAATATACAAAACAGGAAGAAATCTTTATGAACATGACAATAAACCCTAGATGAATAAAAAAAAACAATAAAAACGATTATGAATGCAGGCTCGAGCAACAAGGGGGTAAACTTTTTATGACGTAATATATTCGTAAATGGTAGCAAGTTGTCAGTATACAGATCGAGTTTTAATTCCGGTATAAAGGCTGACATCAAACACAAAACATCATATAAAGCCAACCAATATATATATATATATGTAACAACTTTCAACATCTAGTGATCAAATTCTAACAGATGAATCTTTTATTTGTATTCACCTTCTCATAGATTATTACCAAAAATAGTGCAAAAGATGACAACCAGTTTTAGCGTTGGAGAACAAGAATATGAAGCAAAAGACTTCAAGGACAGACAACTTGATTCCAGCGGTGACGATTCAGAGCTAAGTGAGACATTTACTAACGATATTGGTAACATGGACGAGTGCCCAAAATTTCTTGGATGCTCTGGAAATAAGTTACAATTAGTGACTTCCTTTATGTGCTCCACAGGGTTCCTTCTTTTTGGATATGATCAGGGTGTTATGGGCTCACTATTAACACTTCCGAGATTTAGAGAAACATTTCCATCTATTGATACTGTTAAAAATCCTGACAGTCATACCTCAACCGTTCAAGGTTTTGTTGTTGCAGTGTATGAAGTTGGTTGTTTGTTTGGGGCATTAACAAATCTCAAAATCAGTGATCGTTTCGGTCGTCTCAAATCGATTACATTGGGTTGTATTCTTATGGTTATAGGTGGTGTAATCCAAGCTTCTGCTTTTTCAATTACACAACTAATCGTTGGAAGAATTGTATCCGGCTTAGGAAACGGGATGAACACCTCATCTATTCCAGTTTATCAGTCAGAAACAGCACGGAGAGAGGTTAGAGGGAAATTAGTGATGCTGTCGGGTGCTCTTATTACTGGCGGTGTGGCTCTTTCATATTGGGTTGATTTTGGAATGTATTTTACAAATGGAGATGAGTCCTTTAGATTCCCAATAGCTTTCCAAATAATCTTTCCTTTGGCAATTCTACCTTTGCTTGGCAAGCTTCCGGACTCCCCAAGATGGCTTGCCAGTAAAAAGAAATTTGTGGAAGCGGCACGAGTCTTTGCAGCATTTAACGATACGTCGGTAAATGATTCGGAAATCATGGAAGAGCTTAGAATGATCAGAAGATCGTTAGCTCAAGAGCATTTTGCTCAAAAGAAAAGCAATGGCCTCAGGACACTTCTCAAGCAGGGGAAGCACAGAAATTTTCAAAGACTTATGCTTGGTTTCTGGTCACAAGTTTTTCAGCAGATTACTGGAATTAACCTCATCACGTACTATGCGGGAACAATATTTGAACGATACATTGGAATGTCCGCATTGAATTCCAGAATACTTGCTGCCTGCAATGGAACCGAGTACTTTTTAGCATCGTTCATTGCCTTTTTCACAATAGAACATTTTGGAAGAAGAAAGTTGATGATGTTTGGTGCATGCGGACAATCGCTATGTATGGCATTATTAACAGTATTGACACTTTACGCTAACAAAGATAACAACGGGGGTTTCGGAATTGGTGCTGCCATTCTGCTATTCGTATTTAATACGTTTTTTGCAATTGGCTGGCTTGGAATGACTTGGCTTCTTCCAGCTGAGTTGACTCCACTTTCAATCAGAGCACCGGCAAATGCGATTTCTACCGCTGGAAATTGGGCTTTTAATTTTATGGTGGTTATGATTACACCCATAGCATTTACTAATATTGGCAGCTATACTTATACTATATTTGCAGTTATTAATGCTTTAATCTTACCCTGCGTGTACTCTCTTTATCCGGAAACTAAAGGTAGGAGTTTGGAGCAGATGGATGATATCTTTGCAAGTTGTCCAACCACTAAACCATGGAAAGTTGTCTCTATTGCAAGAAATACACCATATGAGAAAAAACTCGTCAGCGATATCGAATCCTTCTCCAAGCCTGAAATAGAGAACATTGAAATTTATCCATCTGTGAATTAATTACAAAAATTTAAACTGAAGGACTTATTTGTTAATTTGTAAAAATAAATATCAACTTTACATAGATGTCTTAAAGTGTAGCATTAGAGCCCGAAGAAAACCTACCACATTCTGCAACGGAAGAGGGCTCGAAAATTCTTGCAGCACAAAATACAATTTAATTAAGATGGCACTATATCAAGGGGCGGAGTCTGAGAAAAAGAAGGACAAAAGGGGAAGACAAAAAAGGGTGACTTCAAGAGATTTCAAACTATGCAAAATTATGTCTTATGGCAGTAGCCAAGAACCGGAAGATAATAAAAAAATTTAATAATTAAATTGATTGATGTATCTCTTGACTAAGACTAAATTATTACAGATCGCAGCGAGATTTTTTTTATCTATGACGTATAAAAATATAGGTTTAAACCGTGGGAAGCTTTTAGCATGACATAATTGGAATTTGAGACAGTTCTATAGTTTACACTAGTTGAAAAAATATGAGATATTTTTTCAACCTTTGCACCCCAATAGTTTTCAGGGCTGGAGGAGGGCATGCAGGTTTGAATATGCAGTTAAGCGATAAAGTTACTAGCTAAACAAAGCCGACTTCTCCCATTTTGGAAAGCGAGGGTAATTTTTTTTCAGAGATTTTTTGAGAAAATAAAGGATCGCGCATTGATTCAATAGCTATGAATAATAACCAGGACGTGACTAGGTTTACGCTTTGATTCCGTAAACAACATGCAAAAAGCTTCATTCTTAATTAGAACGTGCTGATAATCCAGACCTTGGGATTTACGGACATTTTACACATCTCTGTCTGGTACATGAATATAAATAAGCCAGCGTCTGTAAAAAAGTAATGATAAACCGTAGCCAGTGATTTTGCTTAGTTTTATTCACTATCTAGCTCTTAACTACAAACACAACTGAGTTGCACTTGAAAATAAAGAAGGACACTATTAGTTGAATAAATTAAGATCATATCGGAAAATGGCAAAAACAGAAACACCCAAAAGAAGGACAAACAAAGTCTTGGGAACGATCATTCTAGGATATGAATCATTGGGAGCTATCTACGGTGATATTGGTACCTCCCCATTATATACACTTTCAAGTATATTTCCGGACAAAGTTCCTGATACCGAACGGTTGCTCGGAGGTATTTCTTGTATATTTTGGTCATTTACCTTGATTGTCATCATAAAATACTGCTTAATTGTGCTTAAATTTGGTCCAAATCATAATGAAGGTGGTCAAATTGCCATATATTCCAAAATTATTTCTGAATTGAAGTTACAAAAACCAAACAATACAGTTTCAAAAGAAGATACGTATAATGACGATGAAACATACACAAATGACACAATTCCAAGAGAGAGTGATCTTTTGACATTAACAAGAACTAATACTGTTGACACATCAAGTTCTATCTTCAGTAACATGTTTGTTCGCAGTACAATATCCGTGATCAGTTTAACATGCGCTTTACTGGGTTGCAGCTTGGTTTTTTCGGATGGACTATTGACACCAACAACATCGGTTTTGTCAGCTATTGCAGGAATTGCAACTGCAGATGCATCTTTTACTAATAAGGTTATGCCAGTTTCTTGCGCAGTTTTGATTGTTCTTTTCCTGTGTCAAAGATTTGGTTCAAACAATCTCAGCAAACTCTTTTCTCCGATTATTCTTGTGTGGATGATCACTCTTGCAATTAACGGATTATACTGGATATGCAAACAGCCAGAAATTCTCAAAGCATTCAATCCAGCTTATGCCTTCAAGTTGCTAGCACAGGAGAAAAGCATCAGCATTCTTTCTAGAGTCATGCTAAGTATCACAGGAGCTGAAGCTATGTTTGCTGATGTTTCACATTTTGGTGCTTTCCCAATTCAGATAACTTTATTTTTTGTCGTTTACCCATGTCTCATGTGTGCTTACTTTGGACAAGGAGCATACATTTTGGCAGACCCAAAGAACTTTTCGGAAAATCTTTTTTACACTTCGATACCTTTTGGAGGTGTTGGATCCTCATACTACTGGTTCATTTTTGTTATGGCAACACTTGCAACAATTATTGCCTCACAAGCTTTGATTCTTAGTTGTTTTGCAATTTTGAAGCAACTCATTAATTTGGATTGCTTCCCAAGAATGAGACAGGTCCATACTTCGGAGAAACAAAAAGGACGTGTTTATATTCCAGTTGCAAATTACATTCTCATGGTTGCTGTTGTTCTTACAACTGTGGGATTCCAGAACAGCAACAATGTTACGGCGGCTTATGGTTTGGGAATCTCCATAGATTTCCTTATGACCACTACATTGATAGCCATAGTATTGCATTACATATACAACTACCATTGGATCGTCTCTGTGATATTTTTTGTGATATTTGCTTCATTTGAAATGTGCCTTGTCATTTCGGGATTGAAAAAGTTTACCCATGGAGCATGGTTTCCAATTCTTATTTGCATTATAAGCTTTGGGAGCATTAACTTTTGGAGAATTTGTCGTTCCCTTTCCTTGAACAGTGACCTTAAGAGTAGGAAATCAGCAGAAGATATGTTTGGAGATAGGATGAGAATAATTGAAAGGAAGAGATTCGCTGTTCTTGATCTTGGTAATGGAAAACAAAGGGGAGTTATTACTACTGGTTCTGCCGCTAATTCAAATTCTGAATCTCAGACTCACGAAACTGCCGAGCAGGATTCAACCGGTGCTGAGAATACGGAGGACGAAAATAGCAGCATATCCTCTGAGAATTCTGATTACGTGAACTTTAAGGACGAATTTGGAAGTGTCAGTGTTCCAAAAATCCAAAAGATTGCACTCATATATTGCTCCTCATATTCAACAATTATTACAGAGCAATCCATTCCAAGTCTACTTAGAAAGGTTGTGTCATCATTCTGGTCTCTTCCACAAGTTTGTGTCTTTATTGAAACCAGAGTTTCGCCATTACCAAACATCCCAGAGGACCACCCTAAGGCTACAATTCTACCAGTGTCAACTTCTTCAGAATATGACCTTAGCTTTTACAGATGTGTGATTCGCTCCGGATTCATGAAACAAACCAAGATTGATGATGGCATTTTAAATGACATCAGGCTACAGGTCAGAGACTTTGAAGATGATCCGAAAATTATGGAACTTCCTTTGATGCATATTCTAGAGCGCAATTTGACGGTTTCAAAGAGAGTTGAGTTGCTGTATGAATCATCATCTGGATACGATAGCGATGACGAAGAAAACGGAAATAAGGGCAGAATTGGCAAGATGGTTGACCAATTGAAAAAGAAATGTGGGAAATTGATCAAATATCCCGGATATTTCATTCGGAAGGCGGCAATAGACAATATCTATTCCCCGCTAAGTAATGGCTCCATGGAGTATATTATGGATGATCGTCTGAAGGAGAAAAGCACGACTGAACTTATTTACGTTGGAGAGAAGGTGTATATATAGTTTGCCATGTAACATACAATAAATATGCTCAGTATTTTTCAATAAAAGAAGCAAAATGTACTTAATCAATCCGTTTTTAACAATGAACAAAACTTTTTGGTAACCGAACCCACCGAACTTGGCAACGGACCGATTTTATTAACTTCGTACAATATCTTTTCATTTAAAAACTGGCGAACACCAACGCTGAAACTCAAACAACTCCGAAAAGCAAGAAATGACATACAAGTGTGTGAAATACAATATTTTCACCGTTAAATTATAATTTCATGAGGGTAGTCGTATGACTTGTAAATCGATCTGCATTACCCACAATGTAAAAAACTGACATGCACAACAGTTGTGTGTCAAGGGTACCGCACAAATCTTGGTATTCTTCCCAACAACGCTTTTTTTTTAATTTTTTTTTTCAGATTTTGATGTTTTTCTTAACGGAGTTCTTTTTTTTTTGAACTTTTTTTTGCCAAAACT
>ERZ746981.202-NODE-202-length-42215-cov-43.263824_pt1 | contig 42215 bp, 40 predicted proteins | sample MGYA00374948_ERZ746981 | MGnify/ENA primary metagenome ERZ746981 (study PRJEB28757, sample SAMN06711160) | food metagenome | host: microorganism | place: China:Harbin | collected 2017-01-30 | study: EMG produced TPA metagenomics assembly of the Analysis of...
CTCATCAGGTTATCGCAAACCCATGAATCATAATCCACTGAAATCACTCAACTCATTTTCGGTCAGACACTTAGGGACTGCGTGCCGGAACGATGTGCTGTTGGCAGAAAATACATGATCCTGTCCGCCACCGCGATGGCGGGTGCGTCCACCGGTGCGCCCACCGGACGGCGGCGCGGGGCGTGGCCATGGTGCTGTCCGGGGTGTTCGCGGCCTGTATCGCCCTTCCGGCCCGTGCCGATGACCTGAGCGAAATCCAGGCCATCCGCGAGGAGATGCGCAGGCTGGAGGCCAAGGTCGAACGGCTGGAATCGCACCATGCCCATGCGGCGGGCAATGGGGGGGGCCACCTGTTCGCACGCCATGGCACACGGCAGAACAGCCTGTCGGATGGCGGTGCGCACACGCATCCCATCGACCCCGGTGCCGTGCCCGACCTGCGCCACCTGTCGATCGGCGGTCCCGCCGTTTCCGCCGACAGCCAGACCGCGGCGGAGGAAGCCAACGCGGCGCTTCAGGACACCAATGCGCAGCAGCAGCCGCAACTGAACATGGATTCCTCCAGCCCCCTGTCGATCACCCAGACCGGTGTGGACAGCCTGCCGCCCGTGTTCCGCATCGGCGGCGTGTCGGTGCGGCTTGGCGGGTTCATCGACTTTTCCAACATCTACCGCAGCAAGAACCTGACCAGCGGACCCGCCACAAGCTGGGGCAGCTTTCCCTATGCCAACAGCCCCAACGCCCATACCGGGGAATACCGTCCCTCCGCACAGCTGACGCGCCTGAGTGTGCTGCTGCAGGGAACGCCGACGGACCACCAGGTGCTTTCGGCGTATATCGAGACCGATTTCGGTGGTGCCGCCGGTACCGCCAACAGTTATCAGACCAACAGCTATACCCCGCGTATCCGCCAGGCCTACATGACCTATAGCGATACGAAATGGGGGTTCCATGTCCTTGCCGGACAGGCGTGGAGCCTGACGACCGGCTATACACAGGGGCTTTTGTCGCGGCATGAGCAGTTGCCCCCCGTGGTGGATAACAACCAGATCCCCGGTATCGTGTTTACCCGCGTGCCCCAGATCCGCTTTATCAAGGATTTCGGGCGCAAATGGTGGGTGGGCCTGTCGATCGAGGCCCCGCAGGTCGCCTTTGCGGAATCTGACGGCATGCTGGACGATGGCACGTTGCAGCCGGGCGTGGGCATGCGTGGCGGCACGGATGTCCTGTATAACAATACCGGGACGGGTATGCTGAACCCCAATGCCAAATACAGCATGGACGTGGCGCCGGACCTTGTGCTCAAGGGCGCGCTGGATACGAAACTGGCCCATTATGAGGTGTACGGCCTGGCGCGCTGGTTCAAGGCACTGGAAAAGGCTTATGGTAGCAATTCGATCCGCGAACGGATTTCCTTTGCCGGGGGTGTCGGTGGCGACATCACCGTTCATGCCATTCCCAAATACCTGCAGGTGACGGGCAATGTCCTCGCGGGGAAGGGAATCGGGCGCTATGGGCCATCCATGATTTCCGACGCCACGTTCAAGGCTGATGGCACGCCCGCGCCCATTCCCGAACTGATTGGCAGCCTCGGGCTGATCGGGCATCCGACGGATAATGTGCTGCTCTATCTGTATGGTGGGATCGAAACGGCGGGCCGACGCAGCTATCGTGGTCTTGATGGACGCCAGTACGGCTATGGCGTCAGTGACCTTGATCTCGCCTCATGCGATATCGAACAGATCACGACCAGCACCTGCAATGCGCAGACGCGCACCGTGGCCGACATGACGGTGGGGGGCTGGTGGCATATGTTGCAGGGCCGTTATGGCGCGGTAATGACCGGTGTGCAGTATACCTATGTGCAGAAGATCGCATTTTCCGGCACCAATGGTGCGGGGGGCAGGATCGACCCGAAAACCGGGGGCAACACGATCTATGTCACTTTCCGCTATCTGCCATTTCAGTAGGGGGCGCATGCAGCGCGGCCAGGCAGTCTGACACCTGATGGTTCAGGTGTATGTCATGCATGGCGCGCAGCCCCGTGATCACGCCGGTGCGCCAGCGCCGGGTCATGCCGGTATCCACGCAGATGCGCCCCCCACCCAGCAATGCCCCATTGCCGGGATCAAGGATCTGCATCACCGCGCGTGGATTATGCGCAAGCCCCCGCCGCAGCGCGGCCTGCAGGGCGCTGACATGTGCGCTGTCGGTGTTGGCGATCAGGTCGGGCACCAGTGCGATCCATCCCCCCCATCCGGCGGAAACGGCGCGGATCACATGTGGCCATGCCTGCTGCCGTTCAAGCTGCCTTACACTTTCACGTGCCCCCGTATCGCGGATGCGCGTCGCCAGCCCGCGTGCCGTCAGGACGCGCGATGCCTCCACCGGGGCGCCGGGCGTCGTGGGTGTGCCGGCCGCCAGCGCGGTCAGCCCGATGGGCAGCGCAAGAAGCAGCCAGAACAGCACAAGGCGTGGGAGGGAGCGTAGCCGCAAACTTTTTTCCTATGGCGTTGTTGTTGAACCCGTAAGTGGCAAAAGACCGGGACTTCGTGGCAATCACGGGGCAAGGATGGGGTAAATCATGGGCACGGGGCGGTTGCGGGGAAAACGCCATGTGCCTATAGCGTGCGGCAATATCCGTATTTCATCATCTGGTATCGGACGCGGTCCGGCGGGCTGGGGGCCCGGTTTTGCACCCGGCCCCGTTAAGGGCATGTTTGTGACCCCGCCATATCCGTCCCCCAAGGAGAGACAAGAGCAATGAGCGCCATTTCCACATCCGAGATCAGCCGCCTTCAGACCTGCCTGCGCCGCCTGCTGGGTTCGCCCGGCCTGACGGTCAATGCCCCGCCGCGCGCGGGCCTGTCGGTCGAACTGGCCGTCAATGGCGAAGTGGTGGGAACCATCCATCGTGACGAGGACGAAGGCGAGGTGTCCTATGCCGTGCATATGACAGTACTCGAAGAAGACCTGCCGCCCGCGCGCTGATCCCTGCGCCCCGGCATCAGGCCCCGCGCCACAGCCCTGCCCCCTGGCCCGCGCGGGTCAGTGCCGGGTAATGGCGGGGGGCTGTGCCTGCGTGGCGGAGGCTTCCATCAGCGGTTGGCGCGATGTTGGCAGGTCAATGCGATGGATCTGCCACTGGAACGCGTGAATGCGCATTTGCACGCGCAACGGTGTCTCGCCTTCATGGCCGGGCATGACGATGCTGGTTTCGAACAGGCCGGGCTTGACGAATCGCGCATGCACGCGCTGCACGAATGCCAGTGGGGTGAAGGTCGCCGCCTGTCCCTGCGGGACAAGGTGGTCGACGATATCGCCAAGGTTGTTTTCGTTCACGCGTGTATCAATCGCGTTCGACACGGCGGTACTGGCGAAGGAGGCCCCGAAGGCCGGCAGGTCGTCTTCGGCGGGCCTGGGGCCAAGAAGTTCATCCACCGCCTGTGTCTTGAGGCTGTCGCGTACGGAATTCCATCGCATGCTTTCGCCCAGTTCGTGCATGTCATGGTTCTGGATGGCGGATGAAATTGACCACAATGTGACAAAAGGCGATGCGGCATACAGTGATGTTGCCGCAGCGAACGTCCCGGCACATATCCAGCGCGCCTGCTGCCTGCGCATTTCCGGTAGCGACGACGGGATTTTCATGCGGGAAAGAGAAGACATTGTTTTATATTCCCCCATGGTGGTTCGCGGTCAGCCCGCATTATACTGGAAACATATCGGGCATGCATTGGTTTCATGAAATGGCACCCATGGCATCACGAAATTGTGATTTCATGCAGGGGCCCGTGGGCTTTGAAACAACACCAGGCCGGGGGTGACGGATGGATTTTTCCGAAGACGAGATACAGCGCTATGCGCGCCATATCCTCCTGCCGGAGGTGGGGGGCACGGGACAGGAAACCCTGCTGAAGGCCCGTGTCCTCATCATCGGGGCCGGCGGTCTTGGGTCCCCGCTTGCCCTTTACCTTGCCGCCGCTGGCGTGGGGCGGATCGGTCTGGTGGATGATGATGTGGTGGACCTGTCGAACCTGCAACGCCAGATCGCCCACGTCACGGCGCGGGTCGGCCATGCAAAAGTCGAATCGGCGGCGGAGGCGATGCGCGCGCTCAACCCCGGTGTGACGGTCGATTGTTATAACATCCGCCTTGGCCCGGACAATGTGCGCGAACTGGTGCGTGGATACGATATCGTGTGCGATGGGTGCGACAATTTCGCCACCCGCTACCTGCTGGCTGATGCGTGCGTGTTGGAACGCCGGACGCTGGTTTCGGCGGCGGTACTGCGGTTTGAGGGACAGCTTTCGACCTTTCGCCCGCATGACGGGGGGCCGTGCTATCGCTGCCTGTATCCATCCGCCCCGCCTGCCGGGATGGTGCCGTCATGCGCGCAGGCCGGGGTGTTTGGCGCCGTGACCGGCGTGATGGGTACCCTGCAGGCGACAGAGGTGCTCAAGGAAATCCTGGGCATCGGCGAAGGGCTGTCGGGGCGCCTGCTGGTGTGGGACGCGCTGGCGATGCGGTTTCATACTATCCGCCTGTCCCGCGACCCGGACTGCCGCCTGTGTGGGGAGCATGCGACCATCCATGACCTGTCGGGCCATGCCCCTGCCGCCGCCTCTGCCGCCGTCCATGGCGCGGCTTGCGGGCATGATGCGATGGCGCCGTCATGAGTGACGCCGTAAACGGGACGCCATCGGCGTGCGACAATGCGTCCGCGTCGGGGGATCTTGCGATCCTGCTGCTCGACGGGGGGTATGAACGGGCACATTATGCGCTGGTCCTTGCGGCGTCGGGCCTTGCGCTGGGGCGGTCGGTCGTGCTGTTCGCGGCCGGGCGGGGCGTGCATGCGCTGGCGCGGGACTGGCGGGGGTTGCGTGATGTGCGACAGGATGCGGAAATGGCCGCGCGCGGTGTCGCCACGTTTGCAACACTGCGCGATGCGGTGGTGGAACTGGAATGTACCCTGCTGGCGTGCGAGGCGGGACTGAGGTTATGTGGTCTGGGGCATGAGGCGCTGTTGCCATCGGTGCGTGTCGCGGGGGTGCCGACATTCCTGGATGCCGCCCGTGGGCGGCAGGTCATAACGTTATAAAAGGATTGAGGAACGCGATGGCGCAAGGCACGCGGCATGTTTGTGCACCGCATGTTTCCACCGCGCGGACGGTGGGCAATCGGGCGGCTTCCCCCATCGGGATGCGTTCGCGTCACCTGTGGGGCGCGGCGCGGGCTGCCACCATGCTGGCCCTGTTCGGTGGGGGCGTGATGGCAGGTGTCCATGGGGCGCAGGCGGCGGCCACTGCCCCGGCGGCACAGGCGGGCGCACACCATGCCCCGCATCACGGCGCACACCATCACAAGGGGGGCGCGGCGGAAAAGAAAGGCGCACAGGCCAGCAAGGCCCATGCGACCCATGCCGGGCATAAGGGCAAGGGCATATCCGCCGCCCACAGGCATGAACACGCCGCCGCCATGCCTGTTGCGCCGGCACATCATCACGCCCATGCCGCCGCCGTGGCGGCCCCCGTCGCGGCGGGGGCCGCGGTTGCGGCCACGGCGGCGGCAGGTACCACTGCTGCTGCGGCGCCCGCCGGTGCAGCGGCGGGGATGTCCCCTGACAAGGGCAGTGCGACCGGCCTGCCGCTGCCGCGCTTTGCCGCGTTCCGCGCGGACGAGGTCAACCTGCGCGCCGGGCCGGGACAGCGTTATCCCATCGACTGGGTGTATCACCGCCGTGGGCTGCCGGTGAAAATTGAACGTGAATTCGATGTCTGGCGACTGGTGGAGGATGCGGACGGGCAGAAAGGGTGGGTTCATCAGGCAACCCTGGTGGGGACACGCACGTTCGTCATACCGGGACAGCCAGTCCAGGGTGATGCGCAGCAGGCAGGCCAGCCATCCGCAAAGGAAACGGATGTCATCGGTCGGGCCGACAGCCGCATCATCGGGCATGTGGCCGACGCCACGCAGGCGGCGGCCGTGCCGGGTGGTGTCATGCTGCGTGGCAAGGCAGATCCCGCGTCCCCCATTGTCGCGGTGCTCAAGCCCGGAGTGGTGGGGACGCTGCGCCAGTGTCCGGCAGGTTCGGGCTGGTGCCAGGTAACGGTCAAGCAGTACTCCGGCTGGCTGGAACGGCAGTCGCTGTGGGGGCTGCTGCCGCAGGAAGTCATCTCGCCGTCCTGATCGCGCTCTGGCCTGATCGCGGTCTGGCGTGCGCGGTGGCAGGCATTTCCCATGCCGTGCGCGCATCGGGAATGCCGGTTCAGGCAAGGGCCGCGAACGGCGCGCATTGCGTCCGTCCGGCAAAGAGGATTCCCGATGGACCCTATATTCGCGCATGACCAGCGACGGACCAAGATTGTGGCGACGCTGGGACCGGCCACCTCCAGTTACGGGACCATACGCGCGCTGGCGGATGCCGGCGTCGATGTGTTCCGCCTCAATTTCTCCCACGGGCTGCACGCCGAACACGCGCAGCGCCATGCGACCATCCGCGCGGTGGAGGCCGAGATCCAGCGACCGCTGGGCATTCTGGCCGACCTTCAGGGGCCGAAGCTGCGGGTTGGCACCTTTGCCGACGGTGGCGTGACCCTGCGCCCCGGCGCGATGTTCCGTCTTGACCTTGAACCCCATCCGGGGGACGAGACGCGCGTCCATCTGCCGCACCCCGAAATCGTGGAGGCCGCCGCCATCGGCAGCAGCCTTCTGCTTGATGACGGCAGGCTCCGGCTGGAGGTACGTGAAAAGGGGGCGGATCACCTCCTGACGCAGGTGGTGGTCGGGGGGCGCCTGTCGGATCGCAAGGGCGTCAATGTTCCCGATGTGGTCCTGCCCATCCCCGCCATTACCACAAAGGACCGCGATGATCTGGCCTTCGCCCTTGAACTCGGGGTGGAATATGTTGGCCTGTCCTTTGTCCAGCGCCCGCAGGACGTGCGCGATGCGCGTGAACTTGTCGGGGGGCAGGCCTGGATACTGACCAAGATGGAAAAGCCGCAGGCCATGGACAGCGTGGACGAGATTGTGGCCCTGTCGGACGTGGTGATGGTCGCGCGTGGCGACCTTGGCGTCGAACTGCCGCCAGAACAGGTGCCCGTGGCGCAAAAGCGGATCATCCGCGTTGCACGCCGCATGGGCCGCCCGGTGATTGTTGCGACGCAGATGCTTGAAAGCATGGTCCACGCCCCTACCCCCACCCGGGCGGAAGCGTCGGATGTGGCGACGGCGGTGTTTGATGGGGCGGATGCGGTCATGCTGTCGGCGGAGACCGCCGTGGGCGATTACCCGCGTGAGGCGGTGGCGATCATGGATCGTATCGTACGCAGCGTGGAAGGCGATGCGGGATGGAACCTGACGATGCAGGCCGCCACCCCATCACCCGCCGAAAGTACCGTCGCCGATGCGATCGCCGCCGCGTCACGGCAGGTGGCGGTATCGGTGGATGCCCCGGTCATTGTGGCCTTTACGCTGGGGGGGCGCACGGCGTTGCGCATTTCGCGTGAACGGCCCGACTGCGTGGTGATTGGCCTGACGCCCACGGATGAAATCGCGCGCAGGCTGTGTATCGCATGGGGCGTGGTTGCGCTTTCGGCGGGGCAGGAAGTTCCGGTCTATGGGATCGAGACCGTGGTGGACCAGGCCCTTGAAGCCGCGACGCAGGCCCGGTGCGCGGGGCCGGGGGATGCTGTGGTCATTGCCGCCGGTCTGCCTTTTGGTGTGACCGGCAGTACCAACACCTTGCGTGTGGCGCGGGTGCAGTAGGGTCAGGCCCCACTGGTCACCGGTAAAAAACAAGAAAAGTTTTTGGGTGCCGCCTTTTTTCAAAAAGGCGGCGTCCTTCGAAGCTTTTTGGAAAAAGCTTCACAAAAAAACTTTATGATTTCAGTATGTTATCGAGGCAGGCTTTCCAAAAAGTCTCTCAAGCCTCCGGCCCCCAAACCTCTTCTTTCTGTCCTGTGACCGGCAGTATTTTTACGAAACAGCCAGAAGGGGCCGCAGACCTGATGATCAGCCCTGACGATCAGGCCTGATGGTTTTCAATGAGGGTGCGCCGGATGGCGCGCCCGCGTGCGATGCGATCGACGATGATCGTGTCGTCGCCCTTGCGGATGGCGTCGGCCATGACCTGTGCGTCGGTCATGAAACGTTCAAGCATCTCCAGCAGTGCTTCGCGGTTGTTCAGGAAGATGTCACGCCACATCGTCGGGTCGGACGCCGCGATGCGGGTGAAATCGCGAAAGCCCGATGCCGCGAAATCCAGCACTTCGGAACGTGTTTCATCCGCCAGGTCATCCGCCGTGCCGCAGATGGTGAACGCCAGCAGGTGCGGCAGGTGGCTGACGATGGCGCACACCCGGTCATGATGTTCGGGCGTCATGGTGCGCAGGCGCGCGCCCATCGCCTCCCACATGGCGCAAATCCGCGCCACCGCGTCGGCGGGCGTGTCCTGCAACGGCAGAAGCAGGCACCAGCGGTTTTCAAACAGGCTGGGAAACCCCGCGTCGGGGCCGGAATATTCCGTCCCCGCCATCGGGTGCGCGGGGACGAAGGCGATATCGGGGCGTGACGCCAGCGCGGGCAGTACGGCGTTGATGACCGAAACCTTGGTCGATCCCACCTCGCTCAGGATCGCGCCGGGTTTCATGGCCGGGACGACCTGTGCCGCGACCTCGCCAATCACGCCCACCGGCACGCACAGGATCACGCAGTCCGCATCCCGCACCGCCTGTGTGGCGTCGGGCTCCACCTGGTCGGCAATGCCGAGTTCACGCACGCGCGCACAGACCTTCGGGTCGATATCGCTGGCGACGATTTCACGCGCAATGTCACGGTCCATCATCGCACGGCGCAGGATGGACGAACCGATCAGGCCCGGTCCAATGATGACCAGCTTGTCAAACAGGGGGGGGACGAAGGGCGTGGCGGTCATGGCGGCACCGGGTCAAAGCTGTGCGGGGATGGGGGCGGGTTATTCGCCCGGTGGGGTGGTGGTGGACGGGGTTGCGGCGGGGGCGGCGTCCTTGGCGTCGGGAGGCGTGGCCTGCGGCGTCGTGCGCAGGCCACGCATTTCCATGGCCTGCCATCCCAGCAGCATCGGGATGCCGATCACCAGTTCACGCCCGCGTCGCAGCAGTGACAGCCCAAGCGAGACGGACGGCGCAATGCCAAAGGCCGAACCCAGCGCGATATAGGCCGCTTCCTGCACGCCCAGCCCGGCGGGGACAAGGAATGAGACGGACATGATACCGCAGGCCACGCCCTCGATGGCGATCGCGCCGCTGAAGCTGAGCTTCGCGCCAAGGAAATAATACGCAACCCAGATCGTGCCCGCACTGCCCAGCCAGCCCAGATAGTGCAGGAACGCGGCCTCTGCGATGCGGCGCGGGTGCGACCAGATCTCGTCAAAACGTTCCTGCAGGCTGTCGGCGCTGCTCATCATCGCATCCTGCCACTGCGTCGCCATGTTATGGCCCAGCATGCGGCCCGCACGCTTGAGCAGCGACCCCCCGTGCTGTTGTGTCCAGATGAAGCCGCCAATGCCCATCGTCAGCAACACAAGCCCGATGATCACCGGCTTGGCGAAGGGGCTGGATTGCTGGTGGGCGACAAGGCACAGCACGGCGGTGAGGATGAACAGGATCTGGCCCATCACCTCTGTCGTGATGTCCACCAGGTTCGCGCACGCGGCTTCCGGCCCGCTGATGGTGCGTCCGCGACGTCCCGCGAACAGGTGGCTTGAACAGGTCGCGCGGATGCCGATCACCATCCCCCCAAGCTGGGAGAAGGGCAGGCATGACGCCGCCGCATCACGGATCATGCGCGATACCAGCAGTTGCCGGACGGAAATGTCACGACAAGCCGCGTGCCATGCAAGACCCAGTATTGCATCGACTGCAAGCTGCGCCAGCACGGTTGCCATGAATCCGACGAAGCCGATCGACACGATCGCCTTCATGACGGAGCCCGCGCCAAGCCACGCCGTGCAACCGGTAAGGAAGGCCAGGCCAAGGAAGGCCAGCAGGATGGTAAGCTTTCTCAAGAAAGATCCGTAATGCGTCTGTTAAGCCGAAAAGCGGTCGCAATGTCCGCCCGAAGTGACAGTGCGCGCCTGACTTACACCACGACAGGGTCTGGCGCCACCGCGAGGTGTCGGGATAAATGGTACTTCTTGCTGGTTGCGAGTCCGTATCGCAATCTTGAATTCTGTCACGGAGTGCTCGTTCAGGTCATGACTGCCCCAACGCTCGTCACCGGTGCAACCGGTTTTGTCGGCTCTGCTGTCGCCCGCAACCTGCTGGAACGTGGCCATTCGCTGCGCCTTATGGTGCGCAAGGGCAGTGATCTCACCAACCTGCGCGACCTGCCATGCGAACTGGTGGAAGGGGACCTGTCCACCCCGTCCACCTTTGACGCTGCGGTGCGCGGGTGCCGGTATGTGTTTCATGTGGCCGCGGATTACCGCCTGTGGGTGCCCGATCCCGTCCCCATGATGATCGCCAATGTGGAGGGGACACGCCAGCTCATGCTTGCGGCGCAGCGCGCGGGCGTGGAAAAGATCGTCTACTGTTCCTCCGTTGCGGCGCTTGGCCTGATCGGGGACGGTACGGTGTGCGATGAGGAAACGCCGGTCCATGAACATGGCGTGATCGGGATCTACAAGCGTTCCAAATACCGCGCGGAGCAGGAAGTCCTGCGTCTGGTCCATGAACGTGCGCTGCCTGCCGTGATCGTCAACCCCTCCACCCCTGTCGGCCCGCGCGACATCAAGCCCACGCCCACGGGGCAGATGATCCTCGACTGTGCCGCGGGGCGGATGCCTGCCTATGTCGATACGGGTGTGAATATCGTTCATGTTGATGACGTGGCCGAAGGGCATGCGCTGGCGCTGGAACGTGGGCGCGTGGGGGAGAAATATATCCTGGGCGGGCAGAATTACCTTCTGCGCGACCTGTTTGCGATGACGGCGGAACTTGCCGGGGTGGCGCCCCCGCGCGTCCGCCTGCCACAGGCGGTGATCTGGCCCGTTGCGATCGTCAGCGAATGGCTGTCGCGCATGTTCGGCATCGCCCCGCGCGTCACGCGCGAAATGCTGGCGATGTCGCACAAGAAGATGTTCTTTTCCTCTGACAAGGCGATCCGGGAACTGGGCTATTCCCCCCGTCCCGCGCGGGACGCCGTAAAGGACGCCATCGACTGGTTCCGCCAGCATGGTATGCTGGATTGAGGTCCGCGGCATGCTGCTTATCGCCATTGCGGGGCTGGCGCTGGCCATATGGGGGTGGCTGATCTTCTTCCACGGGCGTTTCTGGCAGGCTGGCCCGATCCTTGCCCCGGTGGGGGGCAGGCAGCTTGACCGCAGGCGATGCCCCGACGTCTGTGTCGTGGTGCCCGCGCGTGATGAGGCCGCGGCGATCACGCAATGTCTTTCGTCCCTGCTGGCGCAGGATTATCCGGGGCGGTTGCATGTCATCGTCGTTGATGATGGCAGCACCGATGGAACGGGACGACTGGCGCGCAAGGTGGCCGATCCGAAAAAACGCCTGACGGTCGTGACCGGCAGGCCCCGCCCCGCGGGGTGGAGCGGTAAGCTGTGGGCTGTAAGCCAGGGCATGGCGGAGGTCGCGCGCCTGTGTCCCGCGACCGATGGGTTCGTCCTGCTGACGGATGCGGACATCACCCATGATGCGCGCCATGTCTCCACCCTTGTGGCCCGGGCGGAGGGGGGCGGCCTCGATCAGGTGTCGGAAATGGTGCAGCTCCACTGCGTCAGTCCCGCCGAACGCATGCTGGTCCCGGCCTTCGTCTTTTTCTTTGCCCTGCTCTATCCCTTCGCCAGCGTCAACGATCCGCGCAGCAAAACCGCCGGGGCCGCCGGTGGGACAATTCTTGTGCGTCGGACGGCGCTTGCACGGATTGGCGGGATCGACAGCCTGCGCGGCGCACTGATCGACGATTGCACGCTTGCCGCGCGTATCAAGCATGGGGGCGGGAAGATCTATCTGGGGCATAGCTGCCTTGCCCGTTCCATCCGGCCCTATCCCCACCCGCATGATATCTGGCGCATGGTGGCGCGCACGGCATATGTGCAACTGCGATATTCGCCGTGGAGGCTGCTTGCGACGGTGATCGGGATGATCGTGGTGTGGATCGTGCCGATGGAACTTGCCCTGTTTACCCATGGCGCGGCCTGCCTGTTGGGGGCTGCGGCGTGGGTTATGTCGATGGCGTCGTACACCCCCACGCTGCGCCGGTTCAACCTGATGCCCGCATGGGCGCTGTTGCTGCCGGTTGTGGCGGGTTTTTATACACTGGCGACCATCGGGTCGGCCATCAATCACCATCGGGGGCGGGGCGTGGTGTGGAAAAGCCGTGCCTATACCGATGCCGATGGGGCGATTTCGACCTATACCCATCCCGAAGCCGGTGGTGCGGTCATGAACAGGACAATGACAGGGGATGACATAGGGTGAGTAAAGCCGAACACGACGCATGGGGAAGCGAGGACGTCTCGTCTGGCAAGGGGGCGGGGGATGAGAATTTTCCTGTCGGCTCCCTGCTGATCAGCCGCGACCAGCGTCCGCATGTCCATGCCTATTATGATTTTGCCCGTGTCATCGACGATATCGTGGACAGCACGAAGCTTGACCCGCAGGCGAAGATCGACCGCCTTGATGCCATGGAGGGTGTGGTGCGCGGCACCGTGGCCGCCCCCGCCCGTCCCGATGCACAGACGGCGGCAAGGGTGCGCGAGATGTTTGCGCGTACGGGCGTGCCGGTTGAAACCGCAACCGACCTGATCGTCGCCTTCCGTCAGGATGCGGTCAAGAACCGGTACGACACGTGGGACGAACTGTTGGAATACTGCCGCTATTCCGCCAATCCGGTGGGGCGGTTCCTGCTGGCGCTGCATGGTGAGGGGCCGGAGACGGCAGGTCCGTCCGATGCGTTATGCACGGCGTTGCAGGTCATCAACCACCTGCAGGATTGTGCGGATGACCTGCGTGCGCTCGATCGTTGTTACCTGCCGCGCGAATGGATGGCGCGCGAGGGCGCGCAGGTGGAGGATCTGTATGGCCCCTATGCCCTGCCTGCCCTGCGCCGTGTGTTCGACGCGATGCTGGACGGTGTGGACCGCCTCAATGACGAAGCATCCCGCCTGCCCGCGCTGGTGCATGACCGGCGTATGCGCATGGAATGTGCGGTGATCGTTGGCCTGTCAAAGCGTCTTGCCGCCCGCCTGCGGTGTGAGGACCCGCTGGCGGGGCGGGTCAAGCTGTCGCGTGGCGACATGCTGGCGGCGATGGGCGGTGCGCTGCGTGTCATCCGCCGCTGATGCCGCGCATGTCGGCAGGCGGATTTTGCCGTTAGGGTAATTGCCGTTAAAGAACGTCCGGCAGACATTGTGAACCTTGGATGGAACGGAAAACGCGGGGATGGTTTTTTTGCGCGCGCGGCATGATGGCACGACCCCACATGGCACGGCCCCACTGGGATGCGACCCCACGGACCTGATGCAGGTCGAGGCGGTGGTAACGGCGTCGGGCACGTCCTTTGGCAAGGGTATGCAGATCCTGCCGCCGGACCGGCGGTATGGGATGTATGCCGTGTATGCCTTCTGTCGCCTGGTGGATGACGTGGCCGATGACGAAGGCGAAGCCCGGGACAAATGCGACCGGCTTGATGCATGGCGGGCACGTATCGCGCGGCTGTATGCGGGACAGGCGGACGATGCGCTGGATCGTGTACTTCTGTCCACCATCCGTATGTTCGGTCTGCGGCAGGAGGATTTCAATGCCGTGATCGACGGCATGGAAATGGATGCGCGTGGCCCCATCGTCGCCCCGGACGAGGCGACGTTTGACCTGTATTGCGATCGTGTCGCCTCTGCCGTGGGGCGTCTGTCTGTGCGTGTGTTCGGCGATGCCTCGGCCGAGGCGGACAAGGTGGCCCATCACCTTGGCCGTGCGTTGCAGATTACCAATATCCTGCGTGACGTGGCGGAGGATGCGCGGATCGGGCGGCTGTACCTGCCTGCTGAACTGCTGTCGCGTTTCGATGTGCCGCTGACCCCGCAGGGGGCATGCCATGCGGCGGGGCTGGATGCGGTGGGACGCATTCTGGCGGGACGGGCACATGACCATTTCCGCGCCGCGGATGCCGCGATGCGCCGGTGCAACCGCCGGGCCATGCGCCCTGCGCGCGTGATGGGCGCGACCTATGCCGCGATCCTGTCCGCGCAGGAACGCCATGGGTGGCGCGACCTGTCGCACCGTGTTTCGCTGTCGCGCCCGCGCAAGCTGCTGATTGCAGCCCGCGCGCTGGTGGCCTGAACGCATGAGCGGACATATCCATATCGTCGGCGGCGGCCTTGCGGGCCTGTCGGCGGCTGTTGAACTGGCGGGTGCCGGGGAACGCGTCACGGTGTACGAGGCCGGACCGGCCTGTGGCGGGCGGGCGCGTTCATATGTGGACAAACATCTTGGCTGTCGCATCGACAATGGCAACCACCTGCTGCTGTCGGGCAATCGGGCGGTCAACCGCTATCTTGGGCTGATTGGCGCGCAGGATACGTTGACGGGGCCGTCTCGCCCGGTCTTCCCCTTCATCGACCTTGCGGACCGTGCGCGCTGGACGCTGGACCTGTCGCGCGGGAAGGTTCCGTTGTGGGTGCTGTCGCGCCGGCGCCGTGTGCCGGGCATGCGGCTGGGGGAACTGCGCAGCCTGATGCGCCTGATGGAGGCAGCCCCCGATATCGTGGTGTCGGACTGCCTTATGCCCGGTGCGCTGTCGTCGCGCCTGCTGGAACCGTTTGCGATTTCCGTCCTCAACACCATGCCCGACGTCGGCAGTGCGGCATTGCTGGGCGCGGTGGTGCGTGAAAGCCTGGCGCAGGGGGGGCGGCATTGCCTGCCACGCTTCCCTCAGGACGGGCTGTCCGAAAGTTTCGTTGATCCGGCGCTGTCGCACCTCGCGCTGATGAAGGCACAGGTCCAGACCGGCGTGCGTATCAGTGCGGTGGAAGCCGGGGACGGGCGCGTCACCATGCTGCGCGCAACGGGGCAGGATATCGCCATTGGTCCGGGGGACGCGGTGATCATGGCAACGCCTGCACCGGTCGCGGCCGCCCTGCTGGAGGGGCAGCTTCCCGGGTTCAGCGCCCCGGACCAGTTCGAGGCCATCGTGAACGCGCATTTCGCCATGCCTTATGTGCCCGTGGCGACCGGTGCGCTGGCGCAGGCGCGCTTTATCGGTCTGGTGGGGGGGATCAGCGAATGGGTGTTCATCAAGGGGCACATCCTGTCTGTGACCGTCAGCGCCGCCAACCGTTATGCCGCATATGACACCGACGCTCTGGCCCGCACCATCTGGGGGGAGGTGCGCGCAGCCCTCGACCCCGCGTTGACGATGGCCCTGCCGGTGGATATGCCGCCGATGCGCATCGTGCGTGAAAAGCGCGCGACCTTCGCCGCAACCCCGGCGCAGGATCGGCTGCGGCCCGCCACGCGCACGATGTTGCCCAACCTGATGCTGGCCGGGGACTGGACGGAAACCGGCCTGCCCGCCACGATCGAGGGTGCGATCCGTTCTGGTGTTGCCGCGGCGCAGGCCGTCCGGCAGCGCCACGGTGCATGAACGGCTGTTTGAAAATAGCTGCTTGATAAAGAGAAAAATTTTCGGGTGCGGCCTTTTTCCAAAAATATGACGTCTTTTGACGCGTGTTTCAGAAGGCCACACCGGAAATTTCTTTGAATCTGGAACAGGCCCCCGCCGGATAATGGGGGAATATGGGATTATGGCGCAGAAACCTGAAACGACGACGACCCGCAAGGCCCCGGCCCGCAAGACCACGACGACACGCAGGCGCACCGCCACAAAGGTGGTCAGACCTGATGCGCCATTGGCGGCGGCGGACCTTGATGCGGCCGTCACCCGTGCGCAGGCCGCGTTGGGACAGCGACAGAAGGAAGACGGCCACTGGGTTTTCCCTCTGGAGGCGGACGCCACCATTCCGGCTGAATATGTCTTGCTCGAACATTTCCTTGATCGGATCGACCCGGCGCTGGAAAAGCGGATTGGCATCTATCTGCGTCGTATCCAGGGCGCGCATGGTGGTTGGCCCCTGTATGAAAATGGCAGGTTCGACCTTTCCGCGTCGGTCAAGGCGTATTTTGCCCTCAAGGCCATTGGCGACGACATCAATGCCCCGCACATGATCCGTGCCCGGGCGGCAATCCTGCATCATGGTGGTGCGGAACGCACCAACGTATTCACCCGCCTGCAGCTTGCGCTGTTTGGGGAGGTGCCATGGCACGCCGCGCCCGCCATGCCGGTCGAACTGATGCTGATGCCGCGCAAGGCGCTGTTTTCGGTATGGAACATGTCGTACTGGTCGCGGACGGTCATCGCGCCCCTGCTGGTGCTGGGGGCCGTGCGGCCCTGTGCGCTGAACCCGCGCGGTGTCCATATCCCCGAACTGTTCGTAACCCCGCCCGACAGGGTGCGCGATTGGGTCCGGGGGCCGTACCGTTCCCGCTGGGGGCATGTGTTTCAGTATCTGGACAGGGTACTGCATCCAGCGGAACGTTTTTTCCCGCGTAAAACGCGCCGTCGTGCGATCCGTGCCGCCGTGGACTTCGTTGAAAAACGCCTTAATGGCGTGGATGGGCTGGGCGCGATCTATCCCGCCATGGCCAATACCGTCATGATGTTCCGCGCACTGGGTGTGCCCGATACCGACCCCCGCGCCGCGACAGCGTGGGAAGCGGTGCAGCGCCTGCTGGTCAATCAGGGCAGGGAAACCTATTGCCAGCCCTGCGCGTCCCCCATATGGGACACCGGCCTTGCGGGGCACGCCATGATCGAATCCGCCACCGGTCCTGATGGCATTGCACCACAGGCGACGAAGGAGAAGCTGGCGAAGGCTGCCCAATGGCTGCGTGGACGCCAGATCCTTGACGTCAAGGGTGACTGGGCGATGAACTGCCCGGATGTGAAGCCCGGTGGCTGGGCGTTCCAGTACAACAATGACTACTACCCCGACGTGGACGACACGGCGGTGGTGGGCATGCTGCTGCACCGTGCGGGCGATCCGGTCAATGCCGAAGCGCTGGAGCGCGCACGCCACTGGATCATTGGCATGCAAAGCAGCAATGGCGGTTGGGGGGCGTTTGACATTGATAATGACCTTGATGTGCTCAACCACATTCCTTTCGCCGATCATGGGGCGCTGCTTGACCCGCCGACCGCCGATGTGACGGCACGTTGCATTTCCTTCCTTGCGCAGCTTGGCCATGGTGTGGATCGCCCGTGCATCGAACGCGGTCTTGATTACCTGCGCACGGAGCAGGAGGCGGACGGGTCATGGTTCGGCCGCTGGGGCACCAATTACATCTATGGCACCTGGTCGGTGCTGTGTGCGCTGAACGCGGCGAATGTGGCGAAGGACGACCCGATGGTCGTCCGCGCCACAGACTGGCTGCGGTGCAGGCAACGCGCGGATGGTGGCTGGGGTGAGGGATGTGAATCCTACGAAGGTGGCCCCCATGGTGAATATGGCCAGAGCCTGCCGTCGCAGACCGCATGGGCCGTGCTGGGCATGATGGCTGCGGGCCTGAAGGATGATGCGGCGGTTGCGCGCGGTGTGGCGTATCTGGCCCGGACGCAGGGTACGGACGGCGAGTGGGCCGAAGAGCCGTATAATGCCGTCGGTTTTCCCAAGGTGTTTTACCTGCGGTATCATGGCTACCGACAGTTTTTTCCGCTGATGGCGCTGTCGCGCTATCGCAACCTGCAAAACAGCAATAGTGGCCGCGTGGGGTATGGATTCTGATTATGGATAACAGCATGCAGGCCACGGTGGTGGTGCCCTTCACCCGTCTTGGGATCGTGGTCGGGATGGAGGCGGAGGCCGCCCTGATCCGCCCGTTCTTCCCCGCCGCGCGCTTTGGCATCAGTGGCGCGACGCTTGATGGCGCACGGCGTGCGACCTCCATCCTGCTGACGTCCGGGGTGGATGCGGTTCTGTCGTTCGGGCTGGCCGCGGGTCTGGACCCGGCGCTGTATCCGGGGATTGTCCTGTTGCCACGTCATGTTGTGGTCGATGGGGCGCGTATCCCCACCGATCCGGCCTTTTCCGACTGGCTGGGGCAGGGGCTGCGGACGGTGCAGCGCGGGGATCTGCTACACAGTGATGTGATCGTCTCCGACCGGCAGGAGAAAGCCGAACTGTTCGCGCAGAGCGGGTGCGAAGGGCTGGACATGGAAAGTGGCGTGGTGGCGACGCTGTGTTCCGAACGCAAGGTTGCGTTCGCGGTCCTGCGTGTCGTGTGCGACCCGGCGGACCGCACCTTGCCCCCCGCCGCCGTGGTGGCGTTGCAGCCGGGCGGGGGGATCGCACTGGGGGCGATCCTGCGCAATGTGCTGGCCCATCCGGGGCAGATCCCGGCCCTGATCGAAGTGGGACGGGATGCGGGTATGGCCCGCAAGGCCGCGCGCGCCATGTTGCGGCGGCGGTTTGACCCGGACTGATATGCTGCCTTCTTTGTCTTTAAAGAGGCGGTTTGAAAATCATAAAGGTTTTTGGTGAAGCTTTTTCCAAAAAGCTTCAGAAGACGCCGCCTTTTTGAAAAAAGGCGGCACCCAAAAACTTTTCTGATTTTCTATCAATGATTTGTTTTCAAGAAATCTTTAAGAAGATGACACTCTTTTTGAAGCTTTTCGGGAAAAACTTCACTAAAAAAACTTATAATATTTCAGGAAGTTATGGGGTCTTCCTTTTTTAAAAACCTTTGAATGGCCGGTTTTCAGAGGGCGATGCCCTTTGGGCGGGTCAAGGGCTGCGCCCTTGCAGAGGGTGTGTCACCACGCATGGGCGACATGTGTGTTCCCATGCAGGTACCGGGCATCAGCCATCTGTGGAATATCCCGCTGTTTTTGCGCTATGTTTCAAAGAATGACAGCAATCCGGCGCTGATGCCGCACGTTCGCGATGCAGCGGCGGCGATGCGGAATTGATTCGCGTCAATGTGTCGCAGGGTCGATAGTCGATAGGATGTCGGTGGGTGTCGGGAAAGGAAAGACGGGCATGACAAAGGCTGTTCTGGCGTTGAATGCAGGGTCGTCCAGCCTGAAATTCGCCCTGTTCCGCATTGACCCGACCGATACCCCCACAAGTCCCAGCCACCGCATCGCCTCGGGCGAGGTGGAGGGCATTGGCACCCATCCGCATTTCCGCGCCAGGGATGCGGACGGCAAGGTTCTGCTTGATGAAAGCTGGGACGCCCATGAAGCGGGGACGCCTGATGCGCATCATGGCCCGATGGCCACCCTGATGAAGTGGGTGGGCGAACATCTGGGTCATGTCGAACTGATGGGGGTGGGGCACCGCGTTGTCCATGGCGGGCCGGATTTCATCCGCCCGGTGCGCATCACACCCGATGTGCTGGCCGCCCTGACGGCGCTGACGCCGTTTGCCCCCCTGCATCAGCCCGGCAGTCTGGCGCCCGCGCGCGCGCTGATGGCACAGCGGCCCGACCTGCCGCAGGTCGCGTGTTTCGATACGGCCTTTCACCATACCATGCCCCCTGTCGCGCAGGCACAGGCCCTGCCGCGTTCCTATGCCGCCAAGGGCGTGCGGCGGTATGGTTTCCATGGGCTATCATATGAATATATCGCCAACTGCCTGCGCGCGCGCGCGCCGCATCTGGCGGGTGGTCGCTGTATCGTGGCGCATGTCGGCAGCGGTGCCAGCCTGTGCGCCATGCATGAAGGGCACAGTATCGATACCACGATGGGATTTTCGGTGCTGGACGGGCTGATGATGGGCACACGCTGCGGTCATCTCGACCCGGGTGTGATCCTTTACATGCTCAGGGAAGAAGGGTTGGACGCAGCAGCGATCGAAAAGGTGCTGTACCACGACTCCGGCCTGCTGGGGGTTTCGGGGGTGTCCAATGACATGCGTGACCTGCATGCGCGCGCCGCCCACGATCCCGCCGTCAGTGCGGCGCTGGAGCTGTTCGTCTATCGCTTTGTGCAGGAAGCGGGCATGATGGCCGCGTCGTTGCAGGGGCTGGACGGACTGGTCTTCACGGCGGGCATTGGGGAAAATGACGCCATCGTGCGTGCTGCGATCTGTGCGCGGCTGCAATGGCTGGGCGTGCGGCTCGATGCTGCCGCGAATATCGCGAACAGCGAAATTATCAGCACATCCGACAGCAAGGTCGAGGTGCGGGTCATTCCGACGGATGAGGAAACGACGATCCGCCGCCATGTGATGATGTGTCTGGCGTAACGGACACGGACAATTTGTTTCGAAGGGGACGCAGATGAGTGAGACAGCATCCACCACGCCATTATCGGCACAGGAACTGGCATTATTCAACAAATGGTGGCACGCGGCCAACTATCTGTCGATCGCGCAGATCTACCTGCTGGCCAACCCGCTCCTGCGCGAGCCGCTGAAGCTTGAGGATACCAAGCCACGCCTGCTGGGGCACTGGGGCACCACGCCGGGGCTGAATTTCCTGTATCTCCATCTCAACCGCATCATTCGTGAACAGGATCGCAGCATCCTGTTCATCGCGGGGCCGGGCCACGGGGCGCCGGGTGTGATTGCCAACACCTATCTTGAAGGCACCTATAGCGAGTATTTCCCCGAAGTGTCGCAGGACGCGGACGGGCTGGCGCGGCTGGTCAAGCAGTTCTCCTTCCCCGGTGGCATTCCCAGCCATGCTGCCCCCACCACGCCGGGTTCCATCAACGAGGGTGGCGAACTGGGATATTCCCTGTCGCATGCCTATGGTGCGGTGTTCGACAACCCCGACCTGATCGCCGCCTGCGTCGTCGGTGATGGCGAGGCGGAAACCGGGCCGCTGGCGACATCGTGGCACAGCAACAAGTTCCTTGACCCCAAGACCGATGGCGCGGTCCTGCCGATCCTGCACCTCAATGGCTACAAGATCGCGAACCCCACCGTTCTGGCGCGTATCTCGCCCGAGGAACTGGTCTCCCTGTTCAAGGGCTATGGCTATGACCCGATCGTGGTCGAAGGTGACGTGCCCGACGTGGTGCATCAGGCCATGGCGAATGCGATGAACACGGCGTTTGCCCGCATCGACGCCATCCAGAAGGCCGCCCGCACCGAAGGCAGGACCGAACGGCCCATATGGCCCATGATCATCATGCGCACGCCCAAGGGCTGGACCTGCCCCAAGACGGTGGACGGCCAGCGGGTCGAAGGATACTGGCGCGCCCATCAGGTGCCCTTTACCGACCTTGGCAATCCTGCACACCTCAAGCTGCTTGATGAATGGCTGCACAGCTACAGGCCAGAGGAACTGTTTGACGAAAACGGCACGCTGATGCCCGAAATTGCGGCGCTTGCGCCCAAGGGCAACCGCCGTATGAGTGCCAACCCCCATGCGAATGGCGGCCTGCTGCGTCGCGACCTGCGCCTGCCGGACGTGGCGCCCTATGCCGTGACGGTGGAAGCGCCAGGCCATGCGCTGGGTGAGGGGACGCGCGTGCTGGGATCGTGGCTGCGTGACGTGATGAAGGAAAACCTGTCATCACGCAATTTCCGCGTGCTGGCACCCGATGAGAACAATTCGAACCGTCTTAACGCTGTGCTTGACGTTACGAACCGCGCATGGAACGCCGAGACGTTCGATTACGATGACCATCTGTCCGTTGATGGCCATGTGATGGAAATCCTTAGCGAGCATACCTGTCAGGGCTGGCTGGAAGGTTACCTGCTGACGGGCCGCCATGGCTTCATGTCGTGCTACGAGGCGTTCATTCACATCGTCGACTCGATGGTCAACCAGCATGCCAAGTGGATCAAGCAGGCTGATGAAGTGGCATGGCGTGCGCCGATCGCCTCGCTTAACTATCTGCTGACATCGCATGTCTGGCGTCAGGACCATAACGGGTTCAGCCATCAGGACCCGGGTTTCATCGACCATGTCCTGAACAAGAAGGCCAAGACCGTCCGCGTGTACCTGCCGCCCGATGCGAACACGCTGCTATGCACGGCCAAGACCTGTCTGGAAAGTCGTGACCGCGTGAACGTTATCGTGGCGGGCAAGCAGCCGGAGCCGCAGTGGCTGGATATGAATGCCGCCATTGAACATTGCGCGCAGGGAATTGGCATCTGGGAATGGGCCAGTAATGACAAGGGGGGTGAGCCCGATGTCGTGATCGCCTGCGCCGGTGATGTCCCCACCATCGAGGCACTGGCCGCGACGCAGATCCTGAATGAACATCTGCCGGACCTGAAAATCCGTGTCATCAACGTGGTGAACCTGCTGACGCTGCAGACCCCGCAGGAACATCCCGATGGCCTGGACGATGCAGTGTTCGACAGCCTGTTCACCGTGGACAAGCCGGTGATCTTCGCCTTCCATGGCTATCCGGCGCTGATTCACAAGCTGATCTACAAGCGGACCAACTGCCGCAACTTCCACGTCCATGGCTATCGTGAGGAAGGTTCGACCACGACACCGTTCGACATGACGGTGCGCAACAATCTGGACCGGTTCCATCTGGTGCAGAACGTGATCCGCCGCGTACCCGCCCTTGCGGTCAAGGCGGCCTATGCCAACCAGTTGATCAATGACAAGCTGAACGAGCATAAGCGTTATGTCGCGCAATACGGGCAGGACCTGCCGGAAGTGCGTAACTGGCGCTGGTCATAAGGTTTGTCGGCGCTGACCCGGATCATCTGATCCGGCTGTGATCTTCTGGTACCGGCAGTGAGCATGGCTTGCTGCCGGTATTTTTTTCGGGCGGTATTTTCCTGTCATGACCAATTTTGAAAACAGGAAGTATTTTCAAAATTTTTCTGGAAATATTTCCTGAAATCTTCTTGTGGTTATAACATGAACGTCTTTTTTCATTGTTTCTGCAAACAAGAAGATACGTCCTGCATAATATGAAAATACCCGTTTCCAGTTGTTTTCATGCAACTGGAAACGGGCATCATAATCAGTTCGTGACCCATGTAATCCCGTGTGGATTACTGCTGGAACAGGTGCGCAAGGAAGTTCTGTTTCTCCAGCGAGATCGGCAGCGTGGTGTTGGTCAGCGCCACACCCTGCCAGCCTGCGCCGATGGCGGTATACAGGTTGATCGCATCCTGCAACCGTTCCAGCCGTGCCATGGCTTCGGCGTTCTGCGCGTTCAGGGTGGTGCGTTCCGTAGTCAGGACTTCGAGGAAGCCGACCAGTCCCGCGCCATACAGCTTGCGCGCGCGCTCACTTGCCAGCGTACTGTCTTCGGCGGCCTTGGCCAGCAGTTCGGTATGTTCCTCATCATCATGCCAGGCGGCCATTGCGTCTTCGACTTCCTTAAAGCCCTTGAGGACGGTCTGGCGGTAATTCAGGCGGCTTGCTTCGGCCGCGGCCTGTGTCGCGCGCACCTGCGAAGTCAGCTTGCCCCCATGCATCAGCGGCAGCGAAGCCATCATCAGGAACTGCCAGCTCATGGTCGCAGCTTCTGTCATCTGCGACATGACCGAGGCATTCGGGTTGAAGCTGATGGGGATGCTGAAATTGGGATAAAGCTGTGACACGGCCATGCCGATCCGTGCCGTGGCCTCTGCATACTGGCGTTCGGCCGTGCGGATGTCCGGGCGGTTGGCCAGGACGATGGACGGCAGGGTGGCCGGGAATTCCGGCACCTTGGGCAGGGGTCTGGCCACCTTCAGTTCGATTTCGGAAGTCCCGGGCATCTGCCCCATCAGAACATCAAGCGCATGCGTGATCTGGGAGATATGGGTCTTGAGCGGTTCGCGCGCGGCGGTCTGGGAATCCAGCTCTGCCTTGGCCTGCGCGATCTGCATGGTGTTGCCCACCCCTTCGAGGTAGAGGCGGTTGGTCAGGTCATAGGCATCCTGGGCCACACGGATGTTATTGTTCGCAATTTCCAGCCGCAATTGCTGGTCACGCAGCATCATGTAATCGCTAGCCACTTCGGACAGGATCATGACCATCAGGGCGCGGCGTTCCTCAATCGTGGCTTCGACGGCGTATTTCTGCGCCTCCACACTGCGGCGGATACGCCCGAAAACGTCAAGCTGCCAACTGCCTGCCATGCCATAGGTCAGGTAATTCGCATCCGGGTGGTTGGCCGGGTTGCCTGGACGTATCGGCCAGTTCTCGATGTTGATCGAATACCGGACATTACCACCACCCGCATCGGCATCCATCTGTGGATACCATTGCGACGCCTGCACATCGCGGATCGCGCGTTCCGCAAGGATGTGCTGCCCCGCCGCCTGCAGGTCATAATTCCCTGTGATCGCCTTATCGACCAGCTTGTCCAGCTCGGGGTCCTTGAACAGGTGCCACCACTGTTTCAGCTCCCGGTCGGTGTCCTCGATCTCTTCCTTGGTGGCGGGATGGTCATCCTCGGTGAAGCGGGCGGGCAGCTTCATGCGGTCGGGCTGGTAACGCGGTCCGACCGTGCAACCGGCCAGCACCAGGGCGGCGCTCAGGAACAGGCCGGTCTTGCGGGTGATCGTGGTGATATTCATTGTTGTGCCTGGCGCCTTACAGGTGGTCTTGCAACCACGTCGTCAGATGGCCGCGTTGGGTACGGGACTGCGGGCCGACGCTGATGGTCGCCGTCATGCCTGCGGCAAGGGTGATGCTGTCGGGAACATGGTCCAGATGGATGCGCACCGGGATACGCTGTGCCAGACGGACCCAGGTGAAGATCGGGCTGACGTCCTGCAGGCCCAGGCCATCGGGCTTGCCGTTCTGGTCATTGATGCCACGTGCGATACTGACGACATGGCCAGGCAGGATGTCCTTGTATCCCATCAGCTTGACGCGTGCTTCGTCCCCGACATGGACGCCCCACATCTTCGTTTCCTCGAAATACCCGTTGACCCAGTAGGAGTCGGAGTCAATCACCGCAAGGCGGGCATGCCCGGCCGTGACGTAATCGCCCACCCGCAGGTTCAGGTTGGTGATGTTGCCATTGACCGGCGAATACAGGATGGAGCGCTGGAGGTTCAGCTTGGCCAGATCAAGGGCCGCGCGGGCCGCATCCACCGACGCGATCTGCGTCGCCACGTTGGAGTTGAAAACCTCCTGTTCTTCGGCAGAGACGATACCGCCAAGGCCCATGCGGCGCCGGGCGTCGTTCTGCTTGAGCTTCAGGTCTTCGAGCGCACCGTCAAGGCGGGCCTGCGCCTCGCGGATGGCCAGGTGGAAGCGGACCGGGTCAAGCACGAACAGCGGGTCGCCCTTATGGACATACTGGTTGTCCACCACCGGTAGCTGGACCACCGTGCCGGAAACTTCGGGGGCAACATCGACCACATAGACGCGCACACGTCCGTCACGTGTCCACGGGGCAATCATGTAGGTGTCCCATAAGGTGACGCCCATGACGATGGCCATCGCCACGACCGCCAGGGTCAGTACCACACGGATCAGGGTGCGCAAGAGAGGCATGGTGGATTCTCGAACCTTTTCGGCGACAGTCAGATGTACAGGATCATCAGGCAGAGGACGCAAGTGTAGAGCGCGACCTCGAACAGGGCGAGATGCCAGAACCATTTCATGATGCCGCTCCACCATAAAAGGGAGCGCAGCAGCATGGTCACAGGCAGCGCCGCAATGGCATAGACGACAATCGGTGCCATGAAGACACCGAAGAGATTGAATTCGGTCAGCATCAGGCGGTTCTCATTCCGAACGGGCCAGTCGTGGACAATACGGGAAGGGTCAGGCGGTTATTGGCGCCGGGCATATCCGCCGCCATCTGTAGCGGACCATGGCGATGGAAGAAACCGGGGATTGCCCCAATCAGCAGCGATGCCTGTTCCAGGCAGGCGGCGATACGGCGTGTGGGCGTATGTGCCGGCATCCCCCGGCGTTCAAGGTGGGACAGAAGCGTCAGCGCGGTTGCGCGCAGCGTCTGGACCGTAAGCGCCGGGTCGGAACGCAGGTAACGGAACGCGCCAAGCGCCTGCGTCACGCGTTCGCGGTCTTCTGCGTGAATGGCAGGGGACGTGACAAGGGTGCGCAACCGGACCAGCACCCGGCCCAGCGATACGGCCATGAACGCCGCATCCGTCAGTTCATAGACCCGCCCCGGTGACGATACGAGGGAGAAGCGTTGTATGATGCGCAGTATTTTTTGCATCTGCAGGTTTTCCCACACCGGCCATTCGACATGCTGGCCCAGTGGCTGGCGGGCCAGATGTTCGGTCGCGCGTGCGATGGAGGCCACCAGCCGTCCCGAGTCGAGGCGGTGGTTGGCGGGCAGGATGACGCGGAACACCAGTGCGATGGACACCACGCCCAGCGCGAAGGCCATCCATGTATTCATCAGCGACAGGTCGTCATAGGTGATGGGGTTGCGCACCTGTACCATGGCGTTGAAGAACACCGCATAGCCGAATCCGCGCATGGCGTGGCGTGGATGGAACTGCAACCATATCCCCGGCAGCAGGCACAGTGACAGCGACAGCCACAGCAGCGGGTAGCCGTCGATGCGCGGCAACAAAAAGGTCTGGCAGATGAAGGCGGCGGGAATGGCCGCGAATGTGCCGCTTGCGAACATGACGCTGGCACGTGACGCCAGCGGGCTTGTCGCCAGCAGGCATGATGCCGGGATCAGGTAGGTCAGCATGTTCGCCCCGTGGGTCCAGCGGCAGATATACCAGAACATGCAACCCAGCAGGGTGACGAACGCGCCGCGCGTACCGTTGCGCAGGGCGGCGGGCCAGTCGAAATACAGTTTCAGGCCGATGGCGCGGACATGTTCCTGCGGTCCCATGAAATCATCAAGCGCCGCACAGAGCTGCGCCAGTACGTCGCGTTCATTGTCGATGAAGGCGATGGTCGGCAGGTCCTGCGTCTGTTCGCCGAGTTCGTCGAGTTCTGTCATCGCCGCGCGGATGCGCCGACGGATGGGGCGCATGTTGTCGCGCGCTTCCAGATGCAGGTCCTCTGGCGGCAGGGTCGCGAAATGCCGCATGATCTCCTGGCGGATATGCCGCGCCATCCGCGCCTGCCGGGTCATCGGCGGTTCATCCTGCCAGATGGGATGATGCGCGCTCAGCAACCCCAAAAGGCGCGCCACTCCCCCACGCAGGCCACGCGCGCGCAGGCTGACGCTGTAATTGTCGGCTGCGGCGTATTCGATGGCCTCCACCAGGGCATTGGCCTGCGACAGCAGGCGCGCACGCTGGTCATATGATGTGATCGACATGGCGCGGAAGGACAGGGGCTGTCCCGCGTCATCGGGCATGGAGGTTGCGTCATTCCATGACGGATCGCTTGGCTGCGCGAAATGGGAGGTGATGTTGCGCAACACCTGGTCGATCTGGCGTATGACCTTTTCAGGATGGCTGATATTCGTCAGCAGGAAGACGAATGCGGTACTCAGGATGCCCACCGTCACCGCCGACAGGCGTGACATCGCGGCCATGAAGATATGGTCCGGTTCGCTGAAGGCGGAAACGGAAATCAGGATGATGGTATAACCCGTCAGCACCGCTGCATACGCCTTGTAAAAGCGCAGCAGGGTGGACACGCAGCATGCCAGCCCGATGATGAACGACAGCCCCATGAAATACAGCACGGGCGATTGTGGAAAAAGCGCCATCAGCGCGATGGCGGAGGTCGCGCCGATGATCGTGCCGAAAATACGCCACACGCTTTTCGACACCATTGCGCCCACGACGGGATTGGCGACGATCAACACCGTCGTGACCGAAGACATCGGTGTCTGGAGTTGCAGGTCGAAGGCCAGGAACAGTGCAAGCCCCACCGCCAGCAACGTACGGATGCTGTAGGCAATCGTGGGGCGCACCGTTTTCCAGTCGGGGAAAACAAAGGTTCCCAGCCGGAGCAGGGGCCGCGACAGCGCGCCGTGGGGGGGGATCAGCCTCATGAACGGACGGAGGCCCCGGTCGCCATGCGATCCGTGTACAGGTTGGCCTCAATCCGGTCGAAGACGGAATAGCACGCCGTCAGTTCGGAATCCGAAATGCCCGACAGCAGGCGATGCGACACGGCGTCCACCGCGTCACGCACCTGACGTTCGATCCGCTCCCCCTCCTGCGTCAGGCGTACCAGCTTGGAGCGGCGATCTTCCTCGTCGCGGGAACGGAAGACGAGTCCGCGGCGTTCAAGCACATCAAGAAGGCGGGCGACCGATGGGGCCTCGATCTCAAGGGCGCGGGCAAGGTCGGTCTGCCGTACCGGCGGCATCAGAAGGCCCAGATACAGGACAGGCCGCCAGGTGGCTTCGGTCAGGCCGTAATCGCGCAGGTCATGGTCCACCTGTCGCCGCCATGCCGTGCCAAGGCGCGCCAGCCTGCGTCTGAAGGACCGTTCTCGTTCAAGGCGCTCGGTATCGGCCATTGCATCCTGCCAGCCGGGTTGGAAAAAATCATGAGCATGCAAACTATTTGCCTGCTTACGATTGCGTGCAGTCGCACGTTTCCAGAAAAAGTGTCCGGGAGCCAATGCAATTTCGTCATGGATACCATCTGACAATGATGTGCATCAATCATGATGGTATGCATGACGGCGGGGGCGGCGGCCCCCGATGGTCACATCAGGAGCGGGGGCGGCGTCCTGTCACGGTCTGGAACAGGTTCCAGATTGCGCGCCCGGTGTGACGTGTCACCGGCCCGGCGACGGTGCCCACCACGGCGGACAGCGCCACCGTCTGGCGCAGTTCATTAAGGGCATGTTCGCGGGCGAAGCGGACACGGATTTCTTCGGCCGTCATATAGGACCGCCGTCCCATGAAGGCGAACATGCACGCGGCGATGATATCCACCGCAAAGACCGCGCATGACGCGCCAAGAACGCTGAGGCCAAGGGTCTGGTAACAGAAAGCCCACAGCAGGCCATGGCCCGTTATGGTCGCGAAACCACCAAAAACGGCCGCGACAACCAGAAAGGCAGCCTGGCGGCCAAGGCGGATGGCCATCAATTTGCGTAGGGTGAGTTCCCCATCAATGATGGTCTTGCCGATTTCGCCTATTCTCATTGCTGTCGCGTGTCCTCTGGTTTCGTCAGGCTACCAAGCCTTATTTCGTGGCGCGGCCAAGAAAGTAGCCGATTGCCGAGAAAATGGCGATAGCCAGAAAGGAACGTCCGCGCGAGCGGGTCTTGGTCGGGGCTTCGGCCAGTTCACGCGCGTTGGTGGCCAGGTGTTCCGCCTTTTCGACGGCGGTGTGCAGGGCCTGCTTGCCATGCGTCTGCAGCAGGTTTTCGACGTGGGACTTCAGTGCCTGAAGGTCTTCGTGCGTGACGTGCTTGATGTCTGTCTTTGTCATTTTCTTGTCCTTGCAAAGGGGCGGGCCCGATGATCCTCTGGTAAGGAGGAAGGAAACACTTATAACCCTTTCTTTGGATAGTCAGGTTTCTGTTATCGCATGCCACCTTTCTCCTCACGACTGGTTGTCCGCAATCTGGTCACAACTGCCGATACCGCCCCGTTTTCCTTTGGTGTCGGGGCGGGGGAATGCCTTGCCCTGCTGGGAAACCGCGGTGCGGACCTGTCGGCGGTGGCCGACGTGCTGGTGGGGCAGCGGCCATTGCTTGACGGTAACGTCATGGTGGGGGGGATCGATGTGTCGGGTCGCCCACCGCTCACGCGGATGTGTGGCCTGTGGGGGGCGCGCGATCCGCTGTTCGCGCACCTGACGGTTTTCCACAACCTGCTGTTTCCGCTGCGTGTCCGTGGTATTGCCCGGGCGGAGGCGGCGGACCGTGCGCGTCAGGTCATGGCTTTGCTGGGGCTGGAGGGGCTGGGCCATGTCCGGCCTGCCGCGCTGGATGCGGAACAGGTCCTGCGCGCCGGACTGGCGCGGGTCATGGTCTGCGCGCCGCCGGTCATCGTGCTGGATGATCCCTTCGCCCCGCTGCCGGCGGACCGGCGGGGGATGATGCGCAATTTCCTTGGCCGCCTGATCCGTGCGCGTGACCTGTGTGTGGTGATGGCCACCTGTGATCGTGATGACGCGCTGGTGGTGGGGGACCGTATTGCGTTCTTTGACGGTGCAGAACATTTGCAGACCGGGGCGGCGGCGGACCTGTTCGACCGTCCGGCATGCGACCGCGTGGCCACCGGTTTTGCCGGGGCGAATGCCCTGACCGGGCGCGTGTCCTATATCGAGGAGGATGTCGCCGTCATCCGCCTGCCCGACGGGTTGACGGTGCAGGCCATGGCGGCGCCCGGCCTGGCGGAAGACAGCCTTTGCACCGTATGCGTGCGTCCTGACCGCATTGCGACCCTGTTTCCCGCGCGACCGGGGGCGATGGGCAGCCTTGCCACCGATGATGGCGAATCCGCGATGCTGCCCGCGGTCCTGGTGGACATGCGTCACATGGGCACATACATCCGCATGCGTATGAGGCTGTCGAATGGCGATGAGCTGCTGGTGCGCCGTCCCCCGTTGCAGATCGTGTGCGGGGTGGAACCCGGTCGTCCGGCGTTGCTGGCGTGGCAGGCGGGGCAGGCGATTGCCTTTCCGTTCCGTCATGAAATGCGCTAGCGTCCGATGTTCCGTCTCCCTGTGGCCGCACCGGCGGTCATGCCGTCTTGTGAAGGTCTTTCCCGCTGTTTTCCCTGTTGTCCTTTCCGTTGAGCAGTGCGTGCCTTTTGCCCCGCCTGTCGCCGCGTCGCGTGTCGTGTCTTTTCATCATCATGGCGCTGGCGTGGAATATCGTGTGTGCGCCCGAAGTGCTGGCCGCCCGTCTGGTGTCCACCGTCCATCACCACCGCCTTGCCGTCCTGAGCGTCGCGACACAGGACGATACATTGGGCAGGGTGCAGGACCGTGCCTATTTCCAGCCTTTTGCAAGGAAGGCGGGGATACGTGTCGTGCGTCGGACATGGGATGGGCAGGCGACGACGCTGGCGGCGCATGCCGCGACAGAATCCACGCCCGCCACATGGGCGGTCGTCTTTGGCGAAGACAGTGCAATTCGTACATCGTGCATACAGGGCACCCTGGTGCGCCTGGCGGGCAGTGCGGACAATCCCGACGGATGTGGCGTCGCCGCGCTGCATCCGGCCATCGTCCTGGCATGGGATCGCGGGTGGCGGCCTGCATCCCCACGTTGGGCCGATTTCTGGGATGTGGTGCGCTTTCCCGGCAAACGGGGGCTGCGACGTGACCCGCGCTCGACGCTGGAAATCGCATTGATGGCCGATGGCGTGCCACCGCATGACGTATATGACGTGCTGTCCACCGGGCCGGGCATCGACCGGGCATTTCGTAAGCTGACGCAGTTGCGCCCGTATATTACATGGTGGTCCACGCCAGAGGAATCAGCCCGCATCATTGAAAATGGCAGTGTGCTGATGGGCAGTGTCTTCAGCAATGAGATCGCCCGCCTGCCCGCGCGTCGTCATGATATCGGCGTGCAGTGGGCGCAGAGCCTGGGCGAATGTCTGTCATGGGCGCTGGTGCAGGGGGTATCCCCCGCCATGGCGGGGCAGGCGCGCGATCTGCTGCATTATATAGTGCAGCCTGAGCAGCAGGATCGTTTTGCCGCCCTTTATCCCATGGGGCAGGTTGCCGCCGGCTCGCCGGCGGGCGAACCCTCGGTCGACCTGCCCATGGATCTGGAGTTCTGGGGTGCGCACCTGCCGGACCTGTCACAGCGTTTTGCCGACTGGCTGCGTGGACCCGCGTGATGCCACGTGTCTTTTGTTCGCGGTGGTGGCGGTATGATGTTGCTTCCTGATATGGCGGAATGCGCCATGACGGCGTTCATCATGGCGGTGGTGGTCATGGGGGCATGCATGTTCATGCGGCGTCGCATGCCATGGGGACCTGCCGTGGTACAGGTGTTGCTGCTGCTGTTGCTGGTGCCGGGGATGGCCGGTGTGTTGTGGCTGCCGCATTGGGGCGGGGCGGCGGGGAATGTGGCCCTGTGGCCGGTATTGCAGGGCGTGTTTGTGTGCCCTCTTGTGACGGTGCTGCCGTTGCGAGCGCTGATGCGCGTGCCTGCGAGCGTGTCGCGCACGGCATGGGGGCTGGGGGCGGGGCCATGGATGCGTGCGCGTCTGTTGTGGTTGCCGTTGCTTGGGCCGTCACTGGTGCTGTCTGCCTGCGCGGGACTGGGGATGGGGGTGTTGGCCGCCATGGTGGATATGGGGGCGACCCTCGGGACATGACGGGACGGGGACAGGAGGCAATGGGCATGGATAGCCGTAATGACGGAGGGGACCGTCCGTTCTGGATGACGGTTCCGCTGTCACGTATGACGCGCCAGCAATGGGAATCGCTGTGTGACGGGTGTGGCCGGTGCTGCCTGCACAAACTGCGTGATGATGAGACGGAGGAGATCGTCTTTACCGATGTTGCCTGTCGTCTGCTGGATACCACGACGTGCCTGTGTAAGGATTATCCGCATCGACAGCGCAAGGTTCAGGATTGTATCAGCCTGACGCCGGATATGCTGAAGGATATCGACTGGCTTCCTCCCACCTGTGGATACCGTCTGATACAGGAGGGACGGCCCCTGCCATGGTGGCATCCACTGGTTTCGGGACGCGCTGATACGGTGCATGAGGCCGGGGTTTCGGTCAGCGGGCGTGTCATTAGCGAACGTCGTGCCGGTGCGTTGGAGGATCATGTCGTTGAATGGCCGGGTGAATGTCCCCCCGGTGCCGACGGCACGCAGGCCCCGGACATTCCGTCGCGCGAATGATGTCCGATGGCCCCGAAACCGTGGCCATCGCCAGCAGGCAGGTCACGGTATGCTGGCGTCGTTCGGCGCGGGCGCGGCGCATTTCCATGCGGATTGATGCACGCAGCGGTCATGTCATCCTGACCCTGCCGCCACGCGCCCGACGTGATGATGCACTGGCGCTGTTGCGGTCACATTCGGCGTGGGTAGTGGCCAATCTTGCCCGCATACCGCAGGCCCCGCGATGGCATGATGGGGGACAGGTGCTGATTGATGGACGGCCCCATGCCATTCGCCATTGTCCGCAGGCCCGGCGTGGCGTGTGGATAGAGGGCGAGGTGATACATGTCAGTGGGGAAGCCGCGTTTCTGGTAAGACGCCTGCTGGCTTTCCTGCGGGAGGAGGCGCGGACCCGCCTTGGGGCGGGGCTGGACGCGCTGTCACGGCAGGCGGGATTGCGCCCCACGCGGCTGACGGTGCGCGATACACGCAGCCGGTGGGGCAGTTGTACTGCCGATGGGGCAATCATGCTGTGCTGGCGTCTGATCATGGCCCCACCAGAGGTGCAGCATTACGTGATGGCCCATGAACTGGCGCATTTGCGGCACATGAACCATGGGCCGGATTTCTGGATGCTGGTGGATCGCCTGACCCCGCATCGGCGTATGGCCGAGCTATGGCTACGCCGCGAAGGGGCCACCCTGTTGCGCGATATGCAGGAATGACCCGGAGGGGCAGAGGGATATTTTTTGTGTGAAAATATCCTTAAACCGCGACGGGTTGAGTTGTCGTGGATGGTGTGTGTGCTAGAAGATGCGCTTAATGCGAGCTTGGCGGAATGGTAGACGCACGAGACTTAAAATCTTGCGCCCGTTAACAGGGCGTGCGGGTTCGAGTCCCGCAGCTCGCACCACAGGTGCCCTGTGTGATGAAGGGTGGTTCGGCAACACCGGGGTAAAGACGGTTTTGCCCTGATGGGTTCCTGCGCCGTGGCCGCAGTCCTGGCGACTGGTATAAGGCCAGCAGGCAGGGGGCTTTATCGCATGCAGGTTCGTTCCGTGCTGGCTGGGCCGCATGCGTCCAGATACTGTTTGAAAGTAGCCTGTTGATAAAAAAATAGAAAAGTTTTTGGGGTATCTTTCCCTAAAAGGCGATGTTTTTGTCAGACTGTTGCAACGAAATTCACCCAAAACTTTTCTATTTTTAATATATTATTGATCCTGTCTTTTAAATACAGTCTCCTGGAACGGGGATACGTGCCAATGGCGGTATCAATGCCATCCCCCGGAGGACAAAAAATCAAACGGAAGCTTCCAAAATAGCAGTTTCTGATGCGTTCTGGTGCCTTGAAACGTTTTGTGCCGGAGATCCCTCATGTTAGTGCCGACACGAAAAAAGCATTTCAGCGGACAGGTGTCACGTACTCCATGCGGGGACTGGACGATCACAGAACCGGCTGTGCAGGTTGCCTGTTCACGATACAGCCTCGTGGCATCAGAGCATATTTTCCAGATAGCCATATGGATGGCAGCTTACTCAGCGATGGAGCTGGGTGAAATCTGTAACCGATGGAAGAAGGACCTCCAGATCACGCCTGTGCGTTCCAGATACATGGGATCTGGTCTGAAAGACGCCCTGGGCCGCGTGCTTGGTCTGGAGTCATCAAGATAGGGGGGCCAGATGGTTGCGCTGGAACAGGCGTTCTTGTGGTTCAAGGCCGTGTCAGCCTGCCTGTGGGGATCATGGTGTATGCATTGCGAAATACGGTGTCCGTCCAGTGCAGAAATATGGATGTTCATCTTCGACAAATTGTAACGGGCATTTTCGATATTTTTGGAATATTTATGCATATCCTCCTTTAAATGATAAATGCGCATCATGTATAATTTCACGCCTGATTCCGTGTTGTCCCGACAAAAAGAAATGACGCATGTTACACCTGTTTGAAGATGCCCTGAATTCAGTGGAAAGTATGCAGAATTCTGAAAATATAAATCAATTGAATACGGAATTTCGGAGTATATTGACGAAACTGAAACATTTTGTTCATACAGCCGGGCTGGTGCATAAAACCCGTGTTACGGAATGCTATCTGATTGACAGTACGTATCCTGATGACTGGATGCAACATTATATCGACAATTGTTATCAAAATATAGATCCCGTAATCGCAACTGCCAGGCATGAATTCCTGCCCTATGGCTGGGGATCTGTAGGTGTCCGTAATAAAAGCCAAAAAAATATGATGCAAGAATTTCAGGATATCGGCTTTAGAAGCGGATATGCAGTTCCCCTGCCGGTATCCCCTTCTATGCTGTTATTAGTCGGAATGGCATCTAATGATAAAGAAATCAATTTTCGTGACCGAACGATACTGCAAATCGCGATTAACCAATATCACGCCTGCTACATGCAAATTACCAATGGTGGGACATCTAAAGAAGACTGTTCCCTTTCAGACAGGGAACGTGAATGCCTGCTGTGGGTCGCGCAAGGGAAAAATACTTTGGAAATCAGTTCCATCCTTAATATCAGTGACAATACAGTCAAATATCATCTGAAAAATATCATGCAGAAATTGGGGGCCCATAATCGCATTCAGGCTGTTGTTCAGGCAATCAACCTGGGCCTGATTCATCCCTGATGCATATGTAACATCATGTAATATGTGTGCCACCTGTTCAGGTAGGAGGATCTTAAAGACTGACTTTACTACGATAAAGGCTTGGTTCAACTGTAATGGCCTTTATGTGCATGCTCGTCCCTACTGTGCATTTCATGTCTGGATTACCGCGCTCAGGCTCAACATTGCTTGCGGCATTGCTTCGACAGAATCCTACGATCATCAAAGCAGGGCATATTTCTCCTGTTGCTCCCATGATGTTAAAATTAAGTTCCGTTATGGTGGAGGGGGAGTATCAAACCGAATTTGACAGGGACACAAGGCATCGTCTCCTGCGGGGGATATTGTTCAATTATTATGGCGGGGATTCATCCCTGAATGCCAATAATCTGCCAGTGATTATTGATAATAGCCGTCTGTGGTGTACCAGGCTTGGTTTGATCAATGCTATTTTCCCAGAAGCAAAGATTATTTGCTGTGTCAGGGACCCTGTCTGGATTATTGATTCATTTGAACGTGTGATGCAGCAAAACCCTCTTTTAAGTTCAAAAATCGTCCCGATCGAACACAGGGGGAATTTGCACAGCCGCGTGGATTCCCTGCTTTCAGCCAATGGGGCATTCGGGTTTTGTTGGCGTGCTTTTACCGAAGCATTTTACAGCGATTTTGCTCATAACCTCATTGTCGTAGATTACGATGTCCTGGTTCATGAACCCGCCAGGACATTGAGTATTCTGGGCGATGTATTAAACCTTCCTGCATGCAACTATATATTTCGAAGAACCCGTCAAATTTGATGAAAGTCTGAATTCCCCCGGCCTGCATAAAGTCAGGGCGCGCGTTGAAGTTCCGCGTCGGCGCCCAGTCCTTCCGCCGGATATTGTTTCAAAACTTGCTGGGAATCGTTTTTGGTGTGACCAGAGGAAAGAAGCTGGAAGGGCGGTAGTCATTGCCTAATGATTTTAAAAACACAGAACCGCGCATATTGGGATTGTAATGTTTTTTGATGGAAATTTTTCAAAAACATTCAATTTATTTTATGAATTCCTGATATTATCCCTTTATATATAGCATTTCCATACGTTTTATCGCCTGAAGACGGTTCTCGATGGAAAGGGATCTATAGAGCTTTATAATATTTTCTTCATCTTTTGTAAGTTCGATCGGTATTGTTTCGTTATTCTGTCCATTTAGGAAAACTTCTTCGCTGATACCAAATATTTCCGCAATGCGGGGTACATGTTCGCTGATATGGCTGGAACGTCCTGTTTCCCAGAAACAGACGGCGGCACGCGACATACCCAACATTTCGGCAAATGCTTTCTGGCTTAATCCCGCAGCCTTGCGCAATAACTGAATACGTTGCCCGATTTCGCGTGAAGGTGAAAAACCGTGCAGATCGGTTGCGCTCAGCCCATCATCGGAAATGGCCTGACTTTGCTGGATCCATTTACGGAAACCCATGATGGTTGTTTCCTGCAAGGTCAGAAAGGCACGTCGTTTTCCTTTCCTGCGAAAGACGACATGGTTTTTTTCAATACTGCCAATGACACGCACTTCGCTGCGTGGGGGGGCGCCGGTCCAGGTCTGTCCGGGTTTTAGGGTAAATGAAGGCTTCATGATCGTGTGAATCGCCCCCTGCGGCAGAACACAGGGGGCGTCCTGTTCAGGCTGTCAGGCGCGTATCATTTTGGGGAATATTGTCTTTTTCGACATTATAAGGCCCACCCGCAATGATTTCGAGGCACAATAGCCCCATCAATGTGGGATGCCGGTGCCCAAGCGGCAGCGTGGCCTGCCCATCTGTCCAGCGGCAAGGCTCCTTGCAGGGCATATATCCTCCATCATGCCATCCCGCCGGTGCGTCGGGTGCGAGGTGGGACGTAACGGGACGGGCGATATTGCCTTCAAACAGTTTGATGCTCCTGACCAATACACCCAGATGGCGGCGGTCATCCACATAAGGACCAACCATATCTGACGGGCGGCCCGTGCGTGACATGATCCGTACTTCCTCGATCCCAGGTGGGATCATGAAAAAAGCATGGCCATTGGCCTCGCGCATCGTGCGCAGTACGGCCCCTGTTTTTGTAACCAGGTGCAGGTCGGCGTTGGTTTCCACGATCGGCGGTTCGGACCTGGGGGCATGACCAGAGGCAATGGCCCGTTCCCCGATCCGGTGGAACAGGGGTTCGACGAAATCACGGTTGACCGCCAATGGTGCTGCGGCATCATCGGCCCAATTTCGTGGTGACGACCCGATGCGCACGACATTGCCAGCCTGATGGAAATTGCGGCGGTTTCCGGTATCAAGATAACTTTCGCTCAGCATACCGTCGGCCATGATGACGGAATGTTGTGCGGTTTCGATATGATAATAGTCATAGGATGTGATCGACTTGTCATAAAAAATGGATCGACCGTTCACCAGCATGCGGACGGGCACAAATTTCCCGTCAAAGAACAGGCAGTGTTCCGCCGTGATCAGCATATCCTTGTACGGTACGCCATCGGCGATCGCATCCTTGACGATACGCACGGGATATCCGGCTTCATCATCTGGCAGGTGGGGCCGCACCACGGCTTTGTGGTGTCCTGCCCAGACGATGTTCCGGGTTGTGCCAGCAGGGACGGAACAGTCAAAAATGTTGATGGCGTCACCAACCTGAAGGGCCTCGACCGCGATGTCCCCCGTCGGGGTCTGGATCATGGTGCCCGAAAGGAAACAGACAATCACTGTGCCTGTATCACCGCTTTCTGCAACGGCATTGACATAGTTGGAGGCCGTCGGGTCCGTGTTCTGGTACTCACCCGTCAGCGTTACACTGTCATTATTTGAAAATGTTATGTCAGTTGTTCCCAGCAGGGAATTATAACTGACACTGCTGATGGTCGCGGGGGAACCGTTGAATTCGATAATAATCGAATCCCCCGTTCCAAAATTTTTGATTGATGCCCCCGACAGCAGGGCCAGCCCGGTGCTGGAGCCAGCCAGGTTGAGCACGCCACCACCGGACTCGAAATTGATTGTCGCACCAGACAGGGCCGATATGACGGCCGAACCGTTGAATGTTCCACCGTTGCTCAGATTGATGGTCACGCCTGTGGCTGCATTCAGCAGGCCACCACCCAGCGAGATCGTCCCCCCGTCCGCATTGAGGATCGTTTCGGTTCCGATGGCGACGGAACCGGCGGAAACGGTGACGGAAGTATTTTTTTCCGCAGTGATCGTATAGGTGCTGAGTGCTGTGACCGGAAGGTCCAGCAGCCCCGTAATGTTGATGGTGGCATCGACCTCTGCACCGGTGGAGGAAGATACCGTGGCATCGGCGCTTCCTAGAATACCAAGTACCGCAATTGGCATAAGGTCATATGTTCCACTGCTGGTAACACTGTTTCCCGTTCCGAATAGTTGGGTCATTTCATCATTCCTGAGCGTATCGAATGGAACTCGTGACCAGGATAATGCTCCTGAAATGTTATCATTATGTGAATCGCATGGTACGAGGCAGGGACAGCCCGCCCGACGCTCTCCGCTGTTCTGGCGTAAGAGAGTGTTTGAAAACAGATCATTGATAAAAAAGGAAAAGTTTTTGGGTGCCGCCTTTTTTCAAAAATGCGGTGTCTTCTGAAGCTTTTCAGAAAAAGATTCGCAAAAAAACTTTATAATTTCAGTATGTTATCGAGCTCGATCTACTGTCCGGTCGGACCGTTGAAAATCCATCCAAAGACAGCAGCATTCCTACAGGGCAGCAGAAAGAAGAAGCGTCAGGCACAAGATGACAATGGAAATCAGTGTTTCCGTTCCAGACCACACGACAAAGGTCTGTGCCAGCGACAGGCCCAGATATTCCTTTAATTGCCAGAAAACGGGATCGTTAACCGGGCCAAAGGCGATTGATCCTGCGCCTGTTGCCAGTACCAGCAGTTCCGGTGATACGCCATGCAGGTGGGGGAGTGCTGGTGCGATCAGGTTTGCTGCCGTGCCGGTGGCCACGGTGGCTGATCCTGTCGCAAGACGGATGATCGCAGCCGACAGGAACGCCAGCAGCAATGGGGACATATGCGCGCCCAGGGCCGCGGATGTCAGGGCTGCGGAAATGCCGCTGTCGATCACCGCCTGTCCGAATCCCCCGCCCGCGCCCACCAGCAGGATGACGAATCCCGTCGGGGCAAGGCAGGATTGAAGGGCATGGGCAATCTGTTGCGGTGTCATGCCCGCAGGCCTGCATAACAGTACGGCCACGGCCAGCAGCGACACAAGGAGGGCGATATTCGTCTCCCCCAGTGCCTGCCCCAGCATATGCCATATCCCTGCGCCGGATATGGCCGCCAGCACCTGCCCACCCCCGATCAGCAGGAAGGGCAATAAAATGCACAGCACGCTGCGCCCCGGCGGAGCATGGATTTCTGGCGTGGTGCGTATCTGGAATTCCGCTTCCATCGGGCTGGTCGCAATTGTGCCGATGTGACGGATGACAAACTGCGCGAACACAGGCCCGCACAGGATTGCCGTGGGCAGCATGACAAGCAGCCCAAGCATGAGATTGAGTGTCAGGCGGGCATGGTAAATGCCGATGGCCAGCATGATGGCCGGATGTGGCGGCATGACCGCATGGGCGATCGACAGGCTGGCAACCAGGGGCAGGATGGCCATCAGTACAGGCCTGCGGCTTTCCTGTGCCGCGATGAAGCCCAGCGGGGCCAGCAGGACAAACCCCACGTCAAAGAAGATGGGCAGGCCGACAATCATGCCGGTCGCGGCCATGGCCCAGTGCAGGTTGCGTACGCCACATCGTTGCATGACCGAGCGTGCAACCGTATCGGCCGCCCCCGACTGCGCAATCAGTTTGCCGAACATGGTGCCAAAGGCGATCAGGAATCCGATATTGCCCAGCGCGTTGCCTGCCCCGTGCTGGAACGTGGTCACGGCCTGCGCCGGGCTGTGACCTGTCGCCAGCATGACCGCGATGGCCACACCGAACAGCACCAGCAGTGCATTCAGGCGAAAGCGGGCGATCAGGACAATGATCATCCCGATCGCACATCCCCCGATGGCAAGGGCATGGGTCAAGGGCATCTTGGCGGTCCCGGGTGGGGAATGTCACATGCGCGGTGTGCGATCATGTCATGTCATGGGGGTTTTCCACGATGGGCCAGATCCCGCGCGTCAGCTTGGTGTATCTGGTGCGTTTTGGGTCGGATGGGTAATGCGTGCCCGCATCGACATAAAGGACTGCGGCGGCAATCCCGATAAACCCGGCATAGAAATGGTTGGTGGATTTCACCACCAGTACGTCCTTGGCGGTGGGATCAATGCCAAGGTTGGAGAATATGTCCGGCTCGAAACACTGGGTACGGTTGGTGTTCACGATGATGTCGATATGTGTGCCAGCAATCCGGATGACGGCGCTTGCGCCCAGTGGAACCCTGCTTTCGCCAAAGCTCTGCCATGCCGCATCGACGACATTGCGCACTTCGACATCCGCGTCGATCGGGTCCCCGCCGCCGGGACCGGCCTTGCCGCCGATGCGCAGGTGAATCCGTGCGCCAATCCCTGCTGCCTTGCAAAATGCGACGGCGATCGGGTCCCAGATCGTCGCAATCCCCACATTGTCGATGCCCGCATCGATCAGTGCCGACAGCAGCAGCGTCCCGTCCCCCGCGACGCCGCCCCCGGGATTGTCCCAGATATCCGCCAGTACGACCGGCGCGGTGGTCGCAGGGTCGGCAATCGCATCCCGTGCCCGTGTGATCGCCTGTTCGGGGGACAGGGTGTGCATGCGCGTGCTGCCGCGAAAGCCAAATACCTCCATGCCCAGATCATGCGCCAGATGTTCGCCACCGTCCGGGTCATTGTCCGTTACGACCACAACCTGTGTGCCAAGGTCAGCCACATTCCCCGCAAGGAACCCATGGATGAGGGAAATGGACAGGATCCTGCCCGTGCCCTGTAACGCCACGATCCTGTCCACGAACCCGCGCAATGGTTGTTGGCTGGTGGGCAGGACGTCAATCATCCGGCAGTCGAATGTCGAAATGACCGGTTTTATGTCACGACGTGCCGCGCGCAGGACAATATCGACAAGTTGCTGTGCGCGTTCCATGAAATCAGTATGCGGGAATTCCAGGAATGCATTCATGGCATCCAGGCTGCGTACGCGTTGTGCGGTGAGGTGACTGTGCGGGTCGAATGTCGCCCCGATCACGACATCTGGCCCAACGCAGTCGCGGATATGCGACAGCAGGTCTCCTTCGCAATCATCGTAACCCTGCGCGACCATTGCACCATGCAACCCCATGACCACCGCATCCACGGGCATGGCGGCACGTAACTGTTCCAGGATCTCGTCACGTAACTCTTCATAGGTCTGGCGTTTGACCAGGCCGCCGGGTTCCGCCCATGTGCAGGTGCCCTCCACCAGTTCGAAATCCCCGTCCGCCCTGCGCGAACGCAGGGCGGGAACTACGGCGGAACAGAGTGTCGGTGTGGGGGGATGCTGCCCCGGTGGGGCATAGAACGCAGCTTTGAATGCGGACAGGTCGGTTGGTACCGGGGAAAAGGTATTGGTTTCGGTTGCAAGTGAGGCAACAAACACGCGCACGTTCATTCTCCTCTGGGTATCAGGGGGTCTGTTTCTGTGTTGGAATGATTTATAGTTTTTTGAGAAAATTTTTATGAAATATATTTTTAAAATCAAATATTTTCGAAAATTTACTAATCGGGAATCTTATGATTTCCCTCTTTGCAAAAAGCTGTTTGAAAATTCAGTCTGGGGAGAAAATACAGCTAAAGACAGGAAGTTTTTCGGGGAAGGTTTTTTAAGAGATTGTTTGAAAACAAGTCATTGATAAAAAACAAGAAAAGTTTTTGGGTGCTGCCTTTTTTCAAAAAGGCGGCGTCTTCT
>ERZ746981.203-NODE-203-length-42045-cov-35.565026_pt1 | contig 42045 bp, 43 predicted proteins | sample MGYA00374948_ERZ746981 | MGnify/ENA primary metagenome ERZ746981 (study PRJEB28757, sample SAMN06711160) | food metagenome | host: microorganism | place: China:Harbin | collected 2017-01-30 | study: EMG produced TPA metagenomics assembly of the Analysis of...
CGTGACAACGACACGATCGGGCTGGGCTGGGGCATTGGCCGGGCCAGTTCAGGCCAGCGCCAGTTCGACCGCGACAGTGGATCGATCGTGCAGGGCAACGAAAACCATCTGGAACTGACCTATCAGGCGCAGGTCACGCCGTGGATGGTGATGCAGCCTGATTTCCAGTACGTCTGGAACCCCTCCGGCGGGGTGGCGGACTGGACCGGAAACCGTCGTGTGGGCAACGAGGCCGTTTTCGGCCTGCACAGTAGCCTGACCTTCTGAAAGCGTCCCGTTCGCCCCCCGCATTATCGTCGTGATGCACGGGGTCAAATGGAAATGTTTTCACACCACAAGGGGACTGCCAGCACATACTGGCGGTCCCTGCAGGTCATGCGGGAACAAAAGCACAGACCGGCATTGAAATTTACATTATTGTGAGGCCGCCAGCCCTTCTATACCCGTGAAGGGACAGGGCGGATGACCATGTCACACACCCTAACTGTAAAGGAAGAATCCGTTGCGCCGTCTTGTTGCTTTATGTCTCCCGCTCAGCATGGCCGCCTGCGCGCAGCATGCACCGCGTCCACTGGTGAATTACTGCAGACAGCCAGCCGTGACGTCCGCCGTGGTGGCAACTGCCAATCAGGGTGCGCCGCAGGCTTCCCCCGCAATCCGTTTTGAAGATGGCACGATCAAGAGCGCCGTCTATGACGACCATATGCAGGTTCTGGCCTGTCACGGCACGGTGGTGCGCAAGGATGGCACACGGCAGGATGGCGTCGCCATTGCCCGCCTGCCCCACATGCACACCGGATGGAAGCAGATCTGGCATACATCAGTCGCCACGCATCAGTGGATACCCGATGCGGATATCATCAAAAACCGGCAGGAACAGTACGCCCGCTATTACGACCATACGCCGCAGGCGTGCAAACCCTACGCGCATGAACTGTTTTACGGCACCCCGAAGTCCGACAAGGAAAACAGCACCCTGCGCGAGACGCTGTACGACTGCCTTGCCGAACACGATGTCAAACCCATGCGGCCCGTATCGGGCATTGACCATACCTACAGCCCGTTTGGCATGAATTTCTATATTCCCTACTACACCAACCTGAACGCGGACGATAACGGTCCTTTCCTTTACTGACCGGGGACCCGGGACACCTGTCATGGCCATTCTGCCCATCATCCGCTTTCCACATCCCTGTCTGGAACAGGCCGCAGACCCGGTGGACGCCTCATCGGCGGCTACGCGGCAACTGGCCGCCGACCTGCTGGAAACCATGCATGCGGCACCCGGCATCGGCATTACCGCCTGCCATGCAGGCATCAGCCAGCGGCTTGTCGTCATTGACCTGCCGGACGGTGACGGGCCGCATGTCTATGCCAACCCGGAAATCGTCTGGCAGTCCGATGAAAGCGTAACCCGTGAGGAGGGCAGCGTGTCCATGCCCGGCATCCATGGCCCGATCACGCGCCCGGCGCGCGTGCGGGTGCGCTATACCCGCCCCGATGGCACACAGGCCGAGGAGGAGGCGGATGGCCTCATGGCCGTGTGCCTCCAGCATGAAATCGACCAGATCAACGGCATTTTCTGGATACGCCGCCTGTCCCGCCTGCGCCGGGAACGGGCGGTCAAACGGTTCGCCAGGCTGGAACGGTAATGGATGGGTGGACCGGGTTCAGTCCACCTTCCCGTCATCAAGCATATAGCCACTGGAACGGACCGTACGGATCAGGTCCGCCCCGCCGGATGCGTTGAGCGCCAGACGCAGCCTGCGGATATGCACGTCCACGGTGCGTTCTTCCACATGGATGCCGTCATCCCACGCCGATGCCAGTATCTCGGCGCGTGAAAAGACCCGGCGGGGATGGCGCATGAGGTGCAGCAGGATACGGTATTCCGTGGGACCAAGGGCAATGGCTGCCCCCCCACGCGTAACCCGGCGCGCGCCGTGGTCCAGCGTGACATCGGCAAAGTTCAGCACGTCTTCCACCGGCAGGGCGGAAGCCCCCGCCGCCCGGCCCATGCTGCGCCGCATGACGGCGCGCACACGCGCATGCAGCACGTCCATCCCGCACGGCTTGACCAGATAGTCATCCGCACCCAGATCGAGTGCATGGACGGAATCGCGTTCTTCCCCGCGCGCGGTCAGCATGATGACGGGCAGGTAGCGCGTGGAGGTGGCCATGCGCAGCCTTCGGCACAGGTCCACCCCTGACAGGCCCGGCATCATCCAGTCCAGCAGCACGAGGTCGGGCTTCCACTCGGTTACTTCGCGCAGGGCGTCCAGACCGTTATCCACCGGCATGACGGTGTGGCCCGCAGCCTCCAGATTGTAGGACAGCATGACAGACAGGGCGGCATCATCTTCCGCAACAAGGATGCGAAGCGGTCGGTCAGGCTGCACCGTCCCGCCCTCCCTGCCCGGAGAAGCCGCCACGCGGGCGCACGACAGGCAGGATTTCGCCCGTGGCGGTGTAATAGACCCGTTCGGCAATGTTGGTGGCGTGATCGCCGATGCGTTCAAGGTTCTTGGCGATGAACAGCAGATGCGTGCAGGCGCCGATGTTGCGCGGGTCTTCCATCATGTAGGTAACCAGTTCACGGAACATGGCGTTGTACAGTTCGTCCACCGCCGTATCGGACTGCCAGACTTCGCGCGCAAGCGTGGCGTTGCGCTGGCTCATCGCGTCAATGGCGCGGCGCAGGTTGTCCTGCACAAGACGGCCCATGCCGCGCAGCCCGCTGAGCGAAACGCGCGACGCCACCAGTTCCGCCCGCAGCGACCGCCGCGCGATGGAGGCGGCGCAATCACCGATGCGTTCCATGTCCCCCGTGATCTTCAGCGCCGACACCACTTCACGCAGGTCGCCCGCCACCGGCGAACGCAGGGCGAGGATGCGGATGACCATGGCTTCCACATCGCGTTCCAGCGTATCGACCTGCGGATCGAGGTCGGATGCGATCCCGGCGGCGCTTTCGTCACGGTCGGCGATGGCGGCGATGGCCTGCGATGTCTGTCGCTCCACCAGGCCGCCCATGCGTGCCATCATGGAGCGCAGATGCTCCAGCTCCTGTTCATAACTGCGTACGATATGTGCCGATTCCTGTCCCACCTGCGAACCTTCCTGCCTGCCCGCACAATTATACGGGATGTGCCCGAAAACGGGGCTTACGATACGCTATTTGAGTATATTATATCGGTCCCGAATTTGTTCAAGACGATGTCATACCCCAGCGGGGTGGGACAAAATAATGAAATAAAAAGATTTTTTCAGGAATACGAAATGCCGCGCACACCCCGCCCCCCTGTTGTGCCCGATGCCGGTATTCTCTCATGCCGTCAGATGCTTACGGCGGCCCTTGGCATGGCGCTGGGCATGGGGCCGGGCATGGCCGCGGGTAACGACAACGTCCCCGCCACATCCACCGCCGCCCCGGCCACGTCCCATACCACCAGCCAGCCAGCCGCCCCCAAGGTGGAGCGTATGACCGTGACCAGCCAGCACGTGGTCGGCACCCAGCCCGGTGGCGGCCTGATCCGGGAGGAGGACGCGGCAAAATCCGTCAGCACCATCGGCACGGATTTCATGCGCAAGCAGGCGCCAAGTGCTACCGCGTTCGACATGGTCAGCCTGCTGCCGGGCGCCAATGTATCCTCATCCGATCCGCTGGGATTTTCACCCCAGACCAATATCAGCGTACGCGGGCTGGGCGGGGATTCGCTGGGTTACGTGCTTGAAGGCATGCCGCTTAACGACATCGCCTATTACAACGGTTATCCGGGTCAGTTCGCCGATACCGAGAATTACCAGAGCGTCTCGCTCGAACAGGGATCGGCGGATCTTGATTCCCCCGTGCTGAACGCGGCGGGTGGCCTCATGAACCTGTCCTTCCGCGATCCGTCCACCCGCGCGGGTGGGTATGCGGATGTGTCCTATGGTTCGTACAACACCAACCGGCAGTTCCTGCGGCTGGAAACGGGGCAGATCGGGCATACCGGCATACGGGGCTTCGTGTCGTATTCCCATGGTTATACCGATAACTGGCGCGGTCCCGGCCATGATGAACGCCAGCATATCGATTTCAAGTTCCTGCGCGAATGGGGGGCGGGCAACCGCGTTTCGGTGCTGGGCACGTGGAATACGATGGTCGCCAGCTACTATCCCCCCGTGGACAAGGCGGACTGGCAGGCCGAAGGACCGCATGGGGCGGCAAACAACCTTGCCGCCACCTACAACCCGAACGATGCCGCGGGGGGTACCGATTACTGGGCGCTGTACCGCCAGCCCGAACGTATCTTCTACGTCGCGGCACCGGCGCGGCTGACGCTGGCGGACCGGCTGCACCTCAAGCTCACGCCCTATGCCCAATGGAGCTACGGCAACGATCCCGGCGGCACGACAATGGGGGAAACCGGAATGTTCAGCGGGGCAAGCCCCGCCGGGGTGCCCGATGCGGATGCCGTCGTGCGCGCCAACTGGACCCAGACCAGTTACCGTTCCGGCTTCAATGCCGCCCTGGACTGGCAGGTAGCCAACCATGATCTGGTGTTCGGCTACTGGTACGACTATTCCGACGATAGCGAACACCAGCCCTTTACCGCCGTAAACGGCAGCGGTTACGCGCCGGACATATGGGTGGACAGGATCAGCCGCACCGTGCTGCTGCCCGATGGCCAGCAGCTTGATGCAGGCAGCTACCACATGATTTCCCAGACCAATGCGCTGTATGTGGGCGACCGGATGCACTTCCTCAACCACAGGCTTATGGTTGATGTCGGCTTCAAGGAAGTAATGCTGGACCGCCATGGCACCACCACTTCGGCTGGCGTACAGACGGCTGCGGGCAGCAATGCCGCTACGCCGCTGCCGCGCATCGCCATCCGCTACCGCATCACGCCCCGGCATATGGTATTCTTCAACACCACCACCAATTTCCGCACACCGGATGAAAGCGCGCTGTTTGGCGGGGTGACGGCCAGCGGGATCACAACCCAGCTCAAGAACGAATATTCCGTATCGGAGGAACTGGGCTACCGCTACAGCGGCAACCTGATTATCGGCAGCCTTACGCTGTTCAACTATGATTTCACCAACCGCGAAATCCAGACGCTGCTGAACGTGAACGGCGCGCAGGTTGATTCCACCATCAATGGCGGGGGCCAGACATCACGCGGGGTCGATGTGGAAATCGGGCTGAAGCCATGGCATCACTTCGCACCCTATCTGTCGGGGGAATACCTGCACGCGACCATTGACAGTGACATCCCCTCCACCAGCGGCATGCTGGCCACGCGGGGCAAGACAGCGGTGGAAAGCCCGACGCTGCAGGCTTCCGCCGGGCTGAGTTATGATGACGGCCACTTCTTTGGTATCGCGTCGGTCCATTATACGGGCCGGCAGTATTCCACCTTCATGAATGACGAACGCATGCCCGACCACACCACGGGCAATCTTGCCATCGGCTACCGCATGGACGACCACGCCTTTCTGTCACATCCCGAATTCCGGATGAACTTCGTCAACATCACCAACCAGCATTACCTGTCCGGCGTTGCGACCCCTACCCTGACCGCAGCCGACGGGCCGCAATATTACGTGGGCGGCGGGCTGGCGGTGCTGTTTACGGCAGCATCAGGCTTCTGAAAGCCGCATGCCCGCGCCGATGCGGCGCGGGCAAGGGGATCAGCCCGGCGTAACCTGACGGCGCACGCCAAAACATTCCTCCGGTCCGGGAAAACGGCGCGCACGCACGTCATCGGCGTAACGGGCGGCGGCATCTTCAATCACATTCCCCACATCGGCATAGCGGCGGACAAAACGCGGCGTAAACGTGCCGAACACGCCCAGCATGTCATCGACCACCAGCACCTGCCCGTCACAGGCGGGCGATGCCCCGATGCCGATAACCGGCACCGGAACACTGGTTGCGATTTCACGCGCCAGAGGCTCTATGGTGCCTTCCAGCACCACGGCGAAGGCCCCGGCGGCGGCAATGGCGTGGGCGTCGTCATGCACCTTGCGGGCCTGCTGTTCATCGCGGCCCTGCGTGCGGAAGCCACCGGTGGTGTTGACGGCCTGCGGCATAAGCCCGACATGGCCGCATACCGGTATGCCGCGCTGAACGAGGAAACTGACGGTCGCGGCCATTTCGGTCCCGCCTTCCAGCTTGACCGCGCCGCAGCCGGTTTCCGCCATGATGCGGGCCGCATTGCGGAAAGCCTGCGCCGGTGATTCCTGATAGGAACCAAACGGCATGTCCACCACCACCAGCGCCTGCCGCGATGCGCGGACAACGGCAGCGCCATGGGCGATCATCATGTCCATGCCCACGCCAAGCGTATCGGGCATGCCATAGACCACCATGCCCAGCGAATCCCCCACCAGCATGACATCCACATGCCCGTCCAGCAGGCGTGCCATGGGTGCGGTGTAGGCTGTCAGCCATACACCGGGCACGTCCCCCTTGCGAACGTCACGAATGGTCCGCCGCCGGGGCTGTTCCACATTGGCCATGCTTGCTATTCCCCTGATATTCCATCTGGTACAGATGGCATCTGGCATATTGCAGCACCCCTGTGTTTGCAAATCCAACCCGGACAGGAGCGGGATAGCGTCATGGGACTTGGCCGTACCGACATATGGCAGACGGGCATCATAAACCGCCCGCTACCTGATATCATCCGCGCCGGTACGCTGGATTCCATGCCGGTTACATGGCTGCCTGATCCCGGTTCCTTCCGCTTTCTGGCCGACCCGTTCGGCATCTGGCATGAAGACCGTCTGTACCTGTTTGCCGAAGCCTATGATTACCGCGTAAAGGTGGGACGCATCGACGTATTCGTGCTGGACCGCACCCTGCGCATCCTGTCGCACCGCCCCGTTCTGGTGGAGCCGTGGCACCTGTCCTATCCCGTCATCATGCGTGATACGGACGGCAGTTTCCTGATGATGCCGGAATCGGGGGCCAGCGGCACGCAGCGCCTGTACCGGGCAACGGATTTCCCCTTTCACTGGAAAGCGCTGGAAAACTGCGTCTTTCCCGGTGCGCTGATCGATGCCTCCCCCCTGTTCCACGATGGCAGATGGTGGCTGTTCTATACCCCATGGGATGAGGCGGCACGCCCACGGATCGATACGCTGCACGTTGCATGGGCCGAACGCATAAGCGGGCCGTGGCACCCGCATCCGGGCAATCCCGTGCGGCGCGACATACACAGTGCCCGCCCCGGCGGCACGCCGGTCGTGATGGAAGATGGCACCATCATCCTGCCCACGCAGGACTGTGCCCGGACCTATGGGGGCGCCATCACCCCGCTGGCCATCACCACCCTGACCACCAGCACCTTTGCCGCCCACCCCCTTGCGGCCCTGACAGCTCCCCCCGCGTGGCGACCGGCCACCGACGGGCTGCATACCCTGTCCGCCGCCGGGCCGGTGACACTGGTGGACGCGAAGCATACCAGCCGGTCCGTCATCAGGCGGGCCGGGGTGGATATCGGACGCATGACGCGCGAACTGATGCAGCGGTCGCGGCGTTACTGACGCGGCCGAGGTAATGCGCGTTACCGGGCGGGGGAACCTGTCCCGGATTTAATGTGATATTAATAACGATTATCATACATTCGTGCCTATAATGCGAATGGATATGGCGTATTGGCGATAGATATTCCGCCGCCCCCAGCCTGTCGCCCCGACAGGCGCCGTATCCTGTGTGACCTGTTTCCATCGCGTTGAACGCATGGCCGTGCAGGACGCAGGCAATGCCTGCGGCAATAACAATAACCGTTACGCAACATCTGCCCCCATGGCCCCAGATACTTCAAGGACCGTCCGATGCGTGAAACACGCTCCGCCCTGGCTACCTGGCATATGCAGCATTCCCGCCCCGAGCGGCTGGTAAACTATTTCGACCCCTGGCAGCCGGTTGCGCGGCAGCTTGACCTTCTTTCCAACCGGTTCCGCGCCATACGCGCCCTGTGTGACGGACAGGCGGATACCGCCATGGCGGAAGATGCCCGTCTGGCGGCGCTGTGCGACAGCCTTGCATTCCACCTGCTCAAGGCCTGCGTATGGTGGCAGGTCGACTTTTCCCCGCGCGCGGTGACGGGACTGGCGGCCACCAGTTTCATGGCCCATGTACGTCGCCACACGGATCGCATGGTGGAAGATGAAACCCTGCTGGATGTCATGACGTGGCAGCATTACATGCACCGCACCGACGCCAGTCACATCATGGTGACGGGAACCGATCCGCTGTGCCGGGGCACCACCACCATCCTGTACGGCATCGATGGGCGCCGGGGCTTCCGTTTCGCCATGCAGCGCGCGGGACAGGCGCTGGCGTGGAATGACCTGACCCATACGGACTTCATCTCGGCCTGCCTGAACGCGCGTGCGCTGCACTGCCTGATCGAGACGGAATGCACCGCCATTGGCGAATGGGATCTGGCGCGGGAGGAACACGGGCAGGCTTCGGTCTATCATACCCAGCATTTCCGCACGCCGGGACAGGCCAACCCTGTGGAGCGTTACGCCGCGGCACTGGACCAGCTCAGCCGCTGCCATTCCCGTTTCGGACGTTTCGAGTTCGAGAACATCGTCAACCACATGGCGTTTTCCGTGGTGCATGCCGCCCACGCGCAGGGGGCCAGCATTGCCGACCTGCTGCGCAACGGCGCGCAGCGTCCCATCAACCCCCGTATTGCGGGCAGCCTGAAAAAACGCGCCCGCGCCCATGTCTCCACCGGCACCGACCCGCTGCGGCGCACGGAACTTGATGGCCTGCTGAAACAGGTTGAAACCGGTTTTGCACTCTCCGACCGGAGCTGAAGGATGGGGGGAGAGAAAACAATTTCTCTCCCCCCACGACATCCGGCCCTGCAAGACCTATATTCATACTGGAGTAGCAGGAGACCCCATTTATGGCGCTAGCCAAAAGCAGAATACCGGCACCCCGCCGCAGGCCAGTCCCAACACGTTCGCCGCGCGTACGTGGTGAAACGCGTCGGCTGCTGGAAATGCTGTGTATGCTGCATGGGTCGATCCATCGTGGCGCGCGCGATGCGGGTGCCCTGGTCCGCTGCGTGGTGCAGGCCCAGCCCGAACTTGGCCTGCCCGACAAGGTCCTGCCCGCCGCCCCCCGCCACGATGGCGAAACCCCGCCGACCGCGACCGAGTGGAAACACCTGGGTCACGCGCTGGAGGAAGCGCGCCAGCAGCATGCGGGCGAACGGGGCTACGTGGATACATGGCTTGAGGAACTGACGCAGGCCACCGGGCTGGGCCGGGTCGCCAGCGAGATCCTTGGCCTTGCCATGTGCTACCGCCTGAACGGCCATTTCGAGCAGTTATGGGATGACCTGTGCGAAAACCGTTCGCGCGGTCCCTTCCTGTGTGAGGACATTCCCCTGCTGCACCTGCTGCTGGGGCAGGAGGAGGATGCGATCGCCACCGCCCTCGCCCCCGACGGGCAGTTGCGCATGAGTGGCCTCATGACCGTGGACGAGGACGGCGACATCACCCTGCTGCCCCGGCTCATGGCGCTCATGAACCGGCGTGCCAGCGTGGTGGGCGACATCCGTTCCCTGCTGCTGGGCCAGCCCCGCACCGCGACCCTGCCATGGGACGCCTTTTCCCATCTGGGCCAGCAGGCGGAAATTGCCGCAAAACTGCTGGAAGCGGCGGTACGGACGCATGCGACCGGCATCAATATCCTTCTCTATGGTCCCCCCGGCACCGGCAAGACCGAATTTGCCGCCACGCTGGCGCAGCATATTGGCGCGATCCTGTATCCGGTAGGCGAGGCCGACAGCGCGGGCGATGAGCCCTCGCGCCATGAACGGCTGGCCGACCTGCGGTGCAGCACGCGCCTGCTGCGCAACACGGATTCGATCCTGCTGTTCGACGAGGCGGAGGACCTGTTCACCGCCAGCCTGTTCGATCCGCCGCAGTCCTACAGCCGGGTGTTTTTCCACCGTCTGCTCGAACAGGGTGGAACCCCCGTGATCTGGACGGCAAACGACCTCAATACGCTTGGCCCCGCCATCGCGCGGCGCATGGCGCTGTGCATCGAGGTACGCCAGCCCGGCATCGGCGTGCGCACGCGCCTGTGGCAGGACATGGCGCGGGAGGAAAAGGTGGCCCTGGCGCCCGAGGATGCGGCGGACCTTGCGCGCGCCATTCCCGCCGCCCCCGCCATCTTCCGCAATGCGCTGCGGTCCACCCATCTGGCGGGTGGCGATTCGGCCATGGCCAGCATGATCGCGACCGGCATCGCGCGCGCGGCGGCAGGCGGGCAGATGCCCATGCCGTCACAGCCCGAGGTCGCCGATTACGACGAAACGCTGATCAATGCGGATTGTGACCTGCAGGCCCTGACCCGGCGGCTGGCGCGCCCCGGCGCACCCCGCGCGGTCTCGCTACTGCTGTCCGGCCCGCCGGGTTCGGGCAAGAGTGCATATGCCCGCCATCTGGCCAGCCAGATGGACATGCCGGTACTGCAGAAGCGTGCATCCGACCTGCTGGACAAATATGTGGGCCAGAGCGAACAGCAGATTGCCGCCGCCTTTGCCGAGGCATGCGACAGCGGGTCCTTCCTGATCATTGACGAAGCCGACAGCCTGCTGGGCGATCGCCGTGGGGCCGAACGGTCATGGGAGATCAGTCAGGTCAATGAAATGCTGACATGGATGGAACAGCATCCCCTGCCCTTTGCCTGCACCACCAACCTTGTGGAAAAGCTGGACCCCGCCAGCATGCGGCGTTTCCTGTTCCGCGCCCGCTTCGGCTATCTGAAGCCTGAACAGGCAGCCCATGCCTTCCGCCGTTTCTTCGATCAGGAACCACCCGCCGCGCTGCGCCATGTCAGCACGCTGGTCCCGTCCGACTTCGCGCTGGTACTGCGCCGGGCGCGGCTTCTGGACGAAAACCCCACGCCAGATGAACTGCTTGAACGGCTGCGGGCCGAAATAGCGGGGCGTGACGGCAACCGGCGGATCGGGTTCCTGTCCTGATTACCGGACGGACACGGGTGCATTCATAAGGCAGATAACCGAAAGGCCGGGCGTCCCGGCCTTTCGCGCATATGGCCCCGTCCGCAGTCCTATTGCGGTGGATGGGCTGCGGCATCCGCCTCCACCGCGCATTCGGCGGCTGGCGGGGCGGCCATGGTGGTGCGCAGGGCCGTGACCTCCGCCCGCGCTTTGTCCATTTCCTGCCGGAAGCCCTCGTCCTGTTCCATGGCGGAATACAGCACGCCGCCATTCATCCAGCCTGCGGCGACATCGCTCTGCCACTGCACGCCACAGACAACCCGGCTTTCACCAAAAACCCGCGCGCGCTGCATGATCCATGCCGTGCGTTCAGGCAGGATATCCGCCAGAATCAGGCCCGCAACCCAACCCAGCGTCGCGTGGAGCGAAGGATAGGACGGGTCCTGCCGCAACTGCGCCCGCAGCGGAATGCACCGCGGCAGTTCGGCTTCGGTAAACGGGCGGGGACGATTCCACAGTTTCTTCTCCGCCTGTACCGCAGGAGTCAGCCGGTGTTCGAGCCGGGTAAACAGCCCCACCAGTTCGGGCAGACGTTCAGGCGGCAGTGTAAACCCCACGGCACAGGAAAAGGCCGAGACCATATGCGCGGGCGTATCGCGGTTGTCCGCCTGCGCCAGTTTCCATCGCGGCGTGTTTTCCAGCACGCGGGTCGCGCCATAGATGCTGGCATCAGCCGCACGCTGGGCGGTATCCGGGCCGGGTGGGGGCGGCAGGAATACCTGCCCGTCGGGCAGGGGTGGGCCTGCGGGCACCTCCGCCTGCGCGGCCTGATCGTGGGCGGCCGTGGCAGGGTGATGATGATGCGGATGCGCCCCCGCGCGCAGGGGTGTCCCCAGCAGGGGCAGCACGACGCAGGCGGCCAGTCCATACGAAGTGGCAAAACGTTCGAGACGCATCATGTTCCTGTCAGTACACCGGTCGCCGCAGGTCATGGGCGCATATGACCTTTCCCCGCGCATAGCATGCGCGCGGGACGTGGCAAATCCCCGATGGCGGCGATGCGCCTTCTGCCCGACCCTGTTTTATGGCAGACTGACGCCACAGCCCGGAGGCACGCAGCAATGAACCGCAGAAACCAGATATGGCCCACGTCGATCAGCCCGGTGCGCATCGCCCTGTGCGTGATCGGAATGACGCTGGTGGTGGTCCAGTTCATGTACGGACTGCATATCAGTCCCGATGCCATGCCCGGTCAGGTCATGTTCCACATTGCCATGCTGACACTGGGGATGATCCTGTTTCTGGCGGGGATGTGGGGCCCATCACTGTAGAACCCGCCTGGAACGGGTTCAGCGGCGTTCGGAATCCGCGCCGCTGCCTTCATCCGTGATCCCCGCGCGGGAAGGGGCGTCGGACCCCGGCTGCACGGTACGGCTCATGCGTTCCACACCCCTGTCATCACCAAAGCCCTGACCCGATACCCGGCGGCGCGGGACGGGATTTTCCATCAGCACGTTTTCCAGCGCTTCGGGGTCGGTGCGTTCGGCTTCGTCAAACAGTTCGTCGGCCCGGGCCTGATCGCCTGCGCGTTCGGCGCGCAGTCCGGCCTCCGCCAGTCGGCGCGCGGTGCCATGCTTGCCTTCGCCCGCATCATCGGGGCGGTCATCATCATTCATGAAACGGGGCATCTGTATTCCCTTTCCTGACGGTTGGTAAGCAACGGATTACCTGCTGCCAATCATCGCGCCAAACCGGGATACAGTTCAACAGGAAAATAAATTCCTCCATCCGTAAAATTATTACTTTAAGATAACGAGAATTGTTCTTGAAAATTACTCAATGTACACACGGCATGCGGCAGTCATCATCGAAACTGACTGCACATCATCAGAAAAGAAATCCGGGCAACAGTCCTACCGGTCCGTCAGCGTGTAAACGCTGCTGAAATCCAGATCCCGCGCCACATAGATCTGCACCATGTCGCCCTGCTGCACATACAGGCTGGGGGGCACGTTGCTGGTCTGGGCAAGGATGATCTTTTCCACCTGCCCCACGACAGAATTGGTGTCATCGCTGCTGGTGGAAATACTGGTCGTGCCGGGTTTGGACGCAAGGTTGGTAATCGCCTGCACCATCATCTGCCCGACATTGGTAATGATCGACACCATGATCGCATCGCCAAAACGGGCCCAGAAATGGGTATTGACCTTGCCCTTGACCCCGCTGCCGCCAAGGGGCGTGGTGCCGGGGCTGAGCAGGTCGATCGTGACCCCTTCCGGATTGCGCAGGCGCAGCCAGTTCACGAAAATCCGTTTCTGGCCATATTGCAGGGCGGATGTCACTTCGCCTTCCGCCACCGCGCCCTTGTCGATCAGCCGGACCTTGCCATTGATGGAATAGACATCGTGGCTGACGCGGCACGTCACCATGCCCGGCAGGGTGGTGTTGATTTCGTTTATCATGCCGCACGGTATCAGCGTGCCCTTGCCGACCGTCAGGTTCTGGTTATGCATGACCGTGGCGACAGCAGGGGTCATGCTGTCAGGCTGAAGGCGGGTCAGCAGCGCGTTATCAGTCTTGGCGGGAGCGGCGGCCGACGTGGCGGACGATGCGGCAGCGGTATCGGCTACGGGCGTGGCAAACACGAAATCATGGCCGAGCCTGCGCTTCATGGCGGCGTCTTCCACGCTTTCGACAGCGGGCGCGGGCGGGGTGGGTGCCGCCACGGGCGTTGCCAGACAGCCCGCCTGTCCCTGACCATCCACGACAACCGTGCCACCGGGGCATTTCAGCGTGATGCGGGCCGGATCATCCGCCCGTGCCCCGCGCCCGGTCAGGGCAAGCATCATCAGGGAAGCCAGCGCAAGAGGCAGCGGAAGGCGCACGCGCATCACGATGCCCCATCGCGCGCGACACGCCGGACAACAGGCGAGATGGTGCCATTTTCCGCACTGCCGAGCGAAGGATTATACCCGTCATTCACAACGCCAATGACCAGACTTCCGTAACGGATGCGCCACTGCCGCGCCGTCATCTGGGCGGCAAGGATATTATGGTCACGCCCCAGCACGACCGCATTCACTATCGTTTCCTGACCGCTTTCATTCATGACGTATAATGCGGGCAGGACGCCGTTTTCGGGAAAGCGGAAATAGGTGAAGCGGTAATCATCCCATACATTCAGCGGCGCGATGGCCCGGTCCCTTGTCCCGTCGGAACGGCGATAGGCGGTATTGTGCGGTCCGTCGCCATACACATCGGCCAGTTCCGCCTGAATGTGGCTGGCGCGATCGGCGGCGGCTTTCCGGCTGTTTTCCTCGTCGGGGTAGAGATAGGTCAGCTCAACGGTCGCCTGTTCCACAGCCCACGGGGTGGGGGCGAATACGGTGCGGACATGTCCATCCGGTCCCTTTTCCTGCCGCCCGCCCACGTAATGCAGCAGGATATGGTAGACATGGCGGTCGGTCACGATGGTCAGGTTGGTGTCACTCTCCTGCTCACGGGGGCGGATGAAGCAGTGGTTTTCCCGGCAGGCGAAGGACCAGCCGCCTTCCTCGCCAAAGGCATGGGTGACGTAATGCTCCTCCGGGGAGAGGGTGATGTCGGTCGCAATCCCGACGACGCCATCAATCTCCACCGTGTCACGCGGGTTATAGACAACCGACTTGATACGATAATCGTAGGGGGAAACACTTTTGCTACCTGTCGCCCGTGCGCCATCGGGATACAGGCAGACAGCCGCGAACCCGGCCATGAAACTACCGGCCATCAGCGCCCGCAGGCCGGGCAGATACAGTTGCCGCATCATGCCCCACCCGCCTGTGCCGCAGGCGGGACAGCGGGGGCAACCGCGTCCGCGTGACCGGACAGTTCCGGCGGCATGCCATGGTTGACCGGCACCAGATACAGCATATTGGGCTGGGTGACGTGACCGGGGCGCGCAGCACAGGCGGCCAGCAGCATGCCCGTCGCCACCATCATACTGACCCGGACGCTGGCGGGATGACGACTGAAAAATCCTGATTCCGCTCTCACAGGCAGGGACATCCGGCTATAACCGGAATGACCGCTGACTGCTCAACACCATGTTTTGATAACCCGCACATGGCAAAAGGATAAAAAAGCCCCTCATGCTTTGCAAGTCTGGGACAGAAAAAGCGCAATCCTGCTGGCGGATGGGACTGGTCATGCTCTGCGCATCAGCAGCCCCGACATGGGCCACGACCATCCCGGCTGTGGAGACGATGAGCCCTGTCGAAGCACTGGGTCGCCGCTGCGCGCCGGATCTGTCACCGCGCACGCTTGCCCTCATGATCCGGCAGGAATCAGCGGGCGTGCCATGGGCGGTCCACGTCAACGGTCGCTATCGCCTGCCCCGCGCACCGGCCAGCATGGCGGAAGCGGCAGCGACCGTGCGCTGGCTTGCGGATCACGGCCATGATTTCGATATCGGGCTGCTACAGGTCAACAGCCGCACCATAACCCGGCTTGGCCTGTCCCCCGCAGCGGTACTGGAACCGTGCCGGAACCTGCATGTGGCAAACCACGTCCTGCATGACTGCTACAGCGCACAGCCCCCTTCCGGCACGGCGCAGGACAGGCTTCGCCATGCGCTGAGCTGCTACAATACAGGCAGCCCCGTCCGTGGCCTGCGTAACGGGTATGTCGCCGGACTGCTGGCGCTTGCGGCACGGCATGACAGTACCCCTGAAACACTGATGATCCCGGCCCTTGAGGCCCCGCCCCCTGCCGATGGCGGCAGGACCCGGCCCACACCCATCGCGCCACCCGCCACCGATGGCCCACAGGACAGCCCGCGCGGACGTGACGCCTTTACCCAGGCCCCGGAAGACGTCTTCACGCCCCCACCGCACCCTCCGGCCCCGGCCCCTGCGCAATAGGGGCAGACCTGCGCCGCACCGGGGGCATCCATGCCTAAAAACCGCCACGGGATCAGGGAGCTGTGCATGTAATATCATGCCTGCTGTCAGTCCCCGCCATTCGGGGGGACTGTTATGAAATGGAGTAACCCATGTCCGATCTGATCGTTGTCGGTTTTGACCGCCCGGATGAAGCCACGGCCGCGCTGACCGAATGCAAGAAACTGGAAAAGGAATACCTTCTGGATCTGGAGGACGCAGTCGTCGTGGTCCGCGGGCCGGATGGCAAGCTGCACCTGCAGCAGAGCGTCAACCTGGAAAAGGTCGGTGCATCCTACGGGCTGTTCTCCGGCGGGTTCTGGGGCGCGCTGGTCGGGCTGCTGTGCCTGAACCCGCTGGCCGGTTTTGTCGCGGGCAGCATTGTCGGCGCGGGTGCTGGCGCCATTGCGGGCAAGATGTCCGATTACGGAATTGATGACAATTTCATCAAATCCCTTGGCGGCACCATCCCGCCCAATACATCCGCGCTGTTCGTGCTGGTGCGCAAGTCGCAGCCCGACAAGGTGCTGACCGATCTGGCGCAGTTCAAGGGTCATGCCCGCGTGCTGCAGACCTCGCTCTCGCCTGCGGATGAAGGCAAGCTGCGCGCGGCACTGGGCCAGATGGCCGCACCCGCCGCCTGATCATACCCCCGCCGGGTATCCAGACCCGGCGGGACCAGCACCTGATCCCACACGCAGGCGTGATGGCACCGCATCCATACGGATGATATGCTCGGCCCATGCACACGATCCGTCCCCGCAGGCGCCTGCGCGATACAGTCCTTGCGGCCCTGATGCTGGCTGCGGTCCCTTTTGCGCCCGCCGCGCTGGCGGATGAGGCGCTGCATACGGCGTGGACCTCCCCACGGGTGTTCAATGCGGTCGCCGTGGCCGATAACGGCCGGATGTTCGTCTCCTTCCCCTATTGGGGCGGCGGGGGCGACGGACCGACGGTGGCCGAAATCGACCGTAATGGTCAGCCCCATCCTTTTCCCGATGCACACTGGAACCGACCCGATGGCAGCAGGGGGGATCTTCAGCCCTTCGTACGCGTCAACGCCATCCGGATCGGGCCGGACGGACTGCTGTGGGTCGTTGATTCAGGCGATGCGAATGTAGGTGGACCACCCAACCCGCCTGATGGCGCACCCGCTCGGCTGCTGGCTTTCGATATTGAAACGGGCAGTGTGAAACATGTCATCACGCTACGCGCCGCCAGCACCGCGCATAGCTACATGGATGACATGCGCTTCCATAACGACATGATTTTCGTAACCGATGCGGGTGATCCGGCGCTGGTTGTGGTGAACCTGCGCACGGGGCAGCAGCGGCGCATTCTGGCGCATGACCGCTCCACCACGGATGAACGGCCCATGTATGCCGAAGGCAGGCTGCTGACCACGCATGGCAGGCCGGTGCGCGTCCATGCCGACCAGCTTGAGGTCTCGCCAGACGGGCAGAAACTCTATTTCCAGCCCAGTTCCGGCCCCATGTGGGTCGCCCCCACGGCGGCACTGGAAAATCCTGCCCTGTCCGCTGCCGACCTGTCCCATGCCGTAAGCCAGTTTTGTGACACCCCCACCACCGGCGGTTCAGCCATTGATGGGGATGGCAACCTGTATGTATCGGATGTGAATACGCTGCGTATCCTGCGCATCACGCCACAGGGCAAGGCCACGACGCTGGTGCGTGACAGGCGTCTTGTCTGGGCCGATGCCATGTGGATCGACAGTCACGGCACGTTATGGATACCCGCCGTGCAACTGAACCGCACCGCGACATTCCAGCCCGATGGGGTCAGCCGCCTGCATCTGCCGGTTGCGATGTATACCATGGACCTGCACCTCAAACCCGTGCGCTGACCTACGCGCCCCTCCAGCGCATCAGAGCTGGAGGATGGAGGCGAAGTCGAAATCCTGCCCCGCCGGGTTTTCACCCAACCGGATAAGGGTGGGCGAGGGCATGCTGTAAGGCGGGACGGGCAGGTTATAGGGCGCGGGCGCGCCACGGAATACACGCCCGGCCAGATCGAAACGCGAACCATGGCAGGGGCAGGCATATCCCCCCGGCCAGTTTCCCTCCCCCTGCCCTTCGGGCAGCGGGCGGTAGGTCGGCACACAGCCCAGATGGGTGCAGATTCCCACAACGACGCCATAACGCGGATCAAGCGAACGGTGCCAGTTCGCGGCATAGGGTGGCTGCTGCCCGGCCTGTGACTGCCCATCGCGCAGGCGACCGGTCAGGGCTGCGTCCTGCAGGGCGCTCAGGGCTTCAGGCGTGCGGTGGGTAATGAAAACCGGCCTGCCCTGCCATGTCACCACGATCTGCTGCCCCGGCGGCAGGGCGGATACGTCCACGTCCACCGGCAGGTGTGCCGCCGCGCCATCGCGCGGGGCGAGACTTTGCAGAAAGGGCCACAGGCATGCACCGACACCCGCTGCTGCGGTGGTGGCGGTAACAAGCCCAAGGAAATTCCGACGCCCCGCGGGCGTGGACTGTGTATCGGGCGGGTTTTCCATCGTCGCATTTTTATCGTGGTCGCGGCCTGAAAGGAAGGGTTTAGGGCAACCCCGCCCCGGTCATGCGCGTAAGTGGCTGGCTGACAAACCGTGCCAGACAGGCTGGCGGCGTCACCCGATATGTGTATATCTGCGCGCCCCCAATTCCGTTTGCAGTTTCCTGACCCATGGATTCGGCATCGCTGCCGGAACGTTATCCGTCAGGATTACCCGACCAGCCGGTTGCGCCGTTACAGGAGGTCCGTCATGCGCCTTGTCCTCGCACTGCTTTTGCCGTGGTTGCAATTTTTTACAATTGGCCGCCCCTTCGCCGGGCTGGCCTGTCTGGTCCTGCAATTCACCCTGATTGGCTGGCTGCCAGCCGCGATCTGGTCCGTCTATGCGCTGAGCCAGTATGAGACCGATCGCAAGATTTCCCGCATGACCCGCACCTGAGGCCTGCATGAAGCTCTACATCTACGATCACTGTCCGTTCTGCGTAAAAGCGCGGATGATTTTTGGCCTGAAACAGATTCCGGTCACCGAAATCATTCTGCTGAATGATGATGTTGAAACCCCGACCCGCATGGTCGGACGCAAGCTGGTGCCCATTTTAGAGCACGACGGGCAGTTCATGCCCGAAAGCATGGACATCGTAACCCATATCGACGCCATGGACGGCAGACCGGTCCTGACCGGGCCGACACGCCCGGAAATCAGCCGATGGATGGCGGCGGAACAGCCGGTCTACATCGACCTGATCCTGCCCCGCTTCGCGGCGTCTCCGCTGCCGGAATTCGCCACCACCGCCGCGCGTCTGTATTTCATGCGCAACAAGGAAGAAACGGTGGGGCCGTTTGCCCAGCGTCTGGCCGAAAGCGACAGGCTGCGCGCCAGCACCAATGCCGGACTGGCCCGTCTGGCCGGACTGATCGAAAGTCCCGCCGCGGTTAACGGCACGCTGTCCACCGATGATATCCATCTGTTCGCCCATCTGCGCAGCCTGACCATCGTGGCGGGACTCGACTGGCCGCAGGCTGTACGCGCCTATTGCCAGCACATGTCACAGGCCACTGGCATACCGCTGCTGGACGGCATGGCAGGCTGAAGCATCGGGGTACGGAGGGACACGTCCGGGGAGGGATGGAAACTGTCAGGGTAGGCAGGCCGTTTCCCCCAGGACAGTTTCGACACGACGGGAGATGCCCCCATGTCACAATCACATGAAAATCCGCCGCCAGGCGCAGGGCGGCGTGGCGCCACGCCATTCGAGGTATGGGTAAGAAGATCCCTGCACGCAAGATTCGACATGGTATGTGCCGAAAGCATGCCCATGGAAATCCTGACCCAGTTTGAGATGACCAGCGAGGCGCTGTGTCCCTCCGCCCGGTCGCCCCCATGTAAACCCCGTGGCATGGATAGCTGACGCCCTGCCTGAACGGACCATTCAGGTGTGGATTTTTTTTGCCAGACTCGTCCCGATTCCATATGACAGGCATCCTGTCCACCCGTGGCAGAACGCAAGGGATTCCTGATTATGGCTGAAAATAGCCGTTTATTGTCTCTTTGCAGCAACAGGAAAATAGATTCTAACGTCTAAAATCACGTAGATCATCCTGTGGATAAGTCTGTTGGTTTTTTGGGAGACTCAGCATATGAAGGCAGGGTTTTCCCCTTTTCGTGATCTGTTCCTGTCCGGCTTTCAGCACGACAGTTCAAGCATCACGCTGTCATGCCCGTCCGCCCGCCATTCCCGCCGCAGCCCGTAGGGCCAGTCCTTCGCGACATAGGTGGGATGGGTAATATTCCACGGGTTGCCATCCAGCCGCAGTGCCGCCCAGCCATGCGGTGTCTCCCCATCGGGCATGAGGCCAACAAGGGTCATGTCCGCCATGGGGTCGTAACAGGCGAACTGTTTCTCACATCCCTGAAAGACCAGTTGCAGACCGCGCCTTGCCACCCCCTTGCGCGTCAGGTGCAGCAGCAGGGTGCCGCCGGGCTTTTCCTGCGCACTGAAGATCACGCTGCCGCCACCTAGCACATCGACCGACAGCATCGTTACCGTGCTGGAATAGGAATGGTTGATGATGATGGTCCCGCCATTAAGGGTCAGCAGGCCCCGGTTCCATTCATGCAGTTCGTGCAGTTTCGTACTCAGCCATGCCCCGGCACTGACCACCACCGGGTGCAGGTGATGGGACGAACCTGCTGCAACGTCCGTGAAGTATTCCGCAATGGCCTTTTTAATCATACCCATATCGAAATAACCGGCAGCAAGGGAAAGCCGCCCGTCACTACACGAAATCGCTGCCGCTGAACCGTCCCTCCTGCCCATGAACTGCTCTCTCCTGAACGTCCCCGCATGTCGCCATGGCAGCGGACATGATTAAAATTACCGCTATCCCTGCATGGAATCGGTAAATAAAATTATTGCCCGCAAGGGGCAGAATAATTTCTTGGCAATATTCCTGAATTTAGTAGAAATAGTTTATAATTAGTATTTTCTATTCCAACATACGATAAGCTCATATGATATTTATCAAGGTTAATGCACGGTCTTTTTTTTACCACATAGTGATCCTGTCCACTTGGACGTATGACCCACGCAATGACAGCGCCCCGGTTGCCCACGGCATAAAAACTGGGGCGCAAAAGCCTTGGCCAGAAGTCCGTCCCTTAACAATACGTTACATATGACATTCAGATCATTACGGGTTCATCATCGGGAGATTGCCCGTATATCCTCTGCCCTGTCAGATGTTTCATCCGGCACCATATCTGCACCAGCCTGTCTGATCGCATCATGTGCATACACAAATAAAATGGCCATGCCGCCATAAGCGATCCGCCCGCATCCGGTCCGTATGGTCAGTGCGGGGTGGCTGGTGCGGACTTCGCCGGGGTCTGGGTGGGCGGATGGGCCGTGTCCTGTGGCGTATCGTCTTCAAACACGGCGCGACATCTGGGGGAAAGCTGGTCAAGCTTGCTTTCCAGGCATTCCGTCATCAGTTTTTCATTCGGAATGTCAAGAAAACACAGCCGGAATACATCGTTCTTGCATGGATGAGACTGGTTATTGTGGTCGGCGGCCCGCGCCGTGCCGGTAACGACCGTTACGGCAAGGACAAGATTGACTGCCCGGATCAGCACGCCAGCGCTGTAACGCGGAATGACGGGAATACGTCGCATCCGACGATCTCCTTCAGACTTCATACAGGGATTTTGTTATATCATGTCCAGCGCATTGCAGATTGCCGTGCAAGTCAAGCCACATCCACGCAGACCTGCCATCGGACGGGTCAGATCGGTTATTTCCTGAAAATTTCAGCAAAAAACACAAATGGACTTCAGGAATACGTGATGAATGACGGCCCTGCCCCGACCGGATGGCTGCCATACGGATACGCTCACGGGGATGGGCACGTTTTATGGTTTGCAGGAACAACAGGCCGCCTATGATCGCATGATCTGACAGCAAGCAGGACAGGTTCATGAACAGCGCCAATACCCCCGGATCATCCGGTGTCGTGATCGTAACGGGCGGCAGCCGGGGCATCGGGCACGCCATCAGCACCCTGCTGGGACAGCAGGGGCATGCGGTCGTCATCAATTACGCCAGCAACGCCGCCCCGGCGGAGGAACTGGCCCATGCCCTTATCGCGCAGGGTGGCCGCGCGCTGGCCGTGCGGGCCGATATCTCGAAACCCGAGGAAATCGGCACGCTGTTCACCCGCGCGGCGGAACTTGGTCCGCTTGCGGGGCTGGTCAACAATGCGGGCATTACCGGCACGAAGGTACGCATTGATGAACAGAGTGCTGAAATGCTCGACACCCTGTTCAACATCAACATTCGCGCCACCGTTCTGGCGGCAGGCGAGGCCGTGCGCCGGATGTCCACCCGTCATGGCGGCAGCGGCGGGGCCATCGTGAACCTGTCCTCCGTCGCGGCGAGGCTGGGGGGATTACCCGGCCTCGTCCCCTACGCGGCCACCAAGGCGGCGGTCGAAGCCTTTACGCGGGGACTCGCCAACGAGGTCGCGCGCGAGGGCATACGCGTCAACGCCGTGGCCCCCGGACTGACCGCGACCGACATGGTGCCGCCGGAAATCGAGAAACTGGCCGAAACCGTGGTGCCCATGGGCCGCGTGGGTCACGTGGACGAGATCGCGCAGGCTGTGGCCTTTCTCCTCTCTCCCGCATCATCGTATATGACAGGAAGCGTGATGACCGTGTCCGGCGGTCGCTAGACTGACCCGCAACAGGAGAAACCGACCATGTACATCGCCATGAACCGTTTCCGTATCCCGCCTGAAAACGAACAGGAATTCCGTGAGCGCTGGCTGGGCCGCGAGGTGCACCTGCGCACGGTGCCGGGATTTGTCAGCTTCCAGTTCCTTCGCGGGCCGGAGCATGAGGATCATATTCTCTACGCCTCGCACACGGTCTGGGAATCCCATGAAGCCTTCCTGGGCTGGACGCAGTCGGAACAGTTCCGCGCCGCCCATGCCCATGCAGGCAACCGCAAGCCCCTTATGGCCGGACCGCCGGTATTCGAAGGCTTCGAGGTCCTGCAGAATATCGAGAACTGAACCCACCCGGCTTCCGTGCGGAGCCGGTGCGCCATTTCACCCGGACCAGAAGGGAAAACCCATGCGGCAGGCCACGCCCCCATTCCATACCGGTCGTCGGACCGTTCTTGCCGGGGGACTGGCGATGGGTGGGTTATGGGCAGGCCGCATGGGTGCGCGCGCCGCCACACCCGAAACCGTGCCCCAGCCGCCCAGCGTGATCTCCAGCCCTCCCCGGCAATGGGGGACGGATGCCCCGCCGGGCCTGCTGCCCGACCCGGACATACTGCCGCTTGATCCATCTTTCAGGGATCTGGTTTATGGTAACGCCAACCTGCGGCTGGCATGGCGTGGTGGTAGCTGGCTGGAAGGTCCGGCATGGAACAGCGAAGGGCGCTTCCTGCTGCTGAGCGATACGATCAAAGCCGTGCAGTACCGCTACCTGTGGGAAAATGACGCGGTTTCGATCTTTCGTCCCTATTCCTACAACAGCAATGGCAACATATTCGACAGGCAGGGGCGGCTGGTAAGCTGCGAACATGGCATGCGCCGCGTCATACGCTGGGAGCATGACGGGTCGTGCCATGTGCTGGCCGACCGCTATAATGACGCGCCCCTGAATTCACCCAACGATGTGGCGGTGCATCCCGATGGCAGCATCTGGTTCACCGATCCCGGCTATGGCGACACCATTGTGGAAGGTCATCCCGATGCGCCGGGCGGTCCCGCCAATCGCGGCGGGATCGAACGCTGGACGCTGGATGGGGAGGTCGTAAGCCAGTCTGGTGGCGACAGGCGGCAGGAAGACCATGTCTTCCGTATCGACCCGGTAAGCGGGAAGGTCGAAGCCGTGCTGACCCAGCAGCAGCTTAAAGACCCGAACGGGCTGGCTTTCTCACCCGACGGCAAAACCGTCTATGTCATTTCGTCCGGTCCCGGACCGGGGCAGAACGGACAGGGCGGGGACCTGCATATCCATGCCGGGGATGTGGATAATGGCACGGTGCGCAACCTCCGCCCGTTTGCGGACATGATGCTGAACGGTCAGCAGATGGGACCGGATGGCATGCGCACCGATATCTTCGGCAATCTGTGGTGCGGGGCGAACGGGCCGCTCGGCCTGTGCGGGGTGGTGGTGTACAACCCGCACGGCCGCATGATCGGACGGCTGCGCCTGCCGCGCGGGGTATCGAACCTGACCTTCGGCGGCCCGAAACGCGATGTCCTTTACATGTGCGCGGCCGATGCGCTGTTCACCTTGCAGGTCAATACGCAGGGAGCCGCGCCGTCGTAAGCGTCAGGCGCCCCCCACGCCGCTGCCCACCATATCCAGCGGCCGGACAAGGCGGTCGAACATGGCCGCATCCACAAAACCCGATGCAAGGGCCGCTTCACGCAGGCTGATATCCTTCTCCATCGCCTGATGGGCGATGGCGGAAGCCCGGTCATAGCCGATTTCCGGGCTGAGCGCCGTCACCAGCATCACGGAGCCTGCCACATAGGCATCAATCCGCTTGCGGTTGAGCTGCGTGCCCTCCACCGAAAAGACACGGAAATTGTGACAGCCATCGGCCAGGATACGGATGGCGTGCAGCACATTGGCCACGATGACCGGACGCATCACGTTCAGGTCCAGTTGTCCCTGACTGCCCGCCAGCGCAACCGTCGTGTCATTTCCCAGTACCTGGGTACAGATCATCACCATGGCCTCGCACTGGGTCGGATTGACCTTGCCGGGCATGATGGACGAACCGGGTTCGTTTTCGGGCAGGTGCAGTTCCCCCAGCCCGCAGCGCGGCCCCGAACCCAGCAGGCGCATGTCATTGGCGATCTTGAGCAGGCTGACCGCCACCCCCCGCAACCCGGCAGATGCCCGGACCATGGCATCCAGCCCGCCAAGGGCCGCGAATTTGTTGGGCGCGGTCACAAAGGGCCGGTCCGTCAGCGCGGCGATCCGTGCGGCGATGGCCTGACTGAACCCCGGCGGCGCGTTCAGGCCGGTCCCGACCGCCGTACCACCCGCCGCCAGTTGCAGCAGGCCGGGACGTGCGGCTTCCACCGCTTCCAGCGCATCTTCAAGCTGCTGCGCCCAGCCGGACCATTCCTGTCCCACCGTAAGCGGCACGGCATCCTGCAGATGCGTGCGACCGATCTTGACCACATCCATCCATTCCTGCGCCTTGGCGCGCAGGGCCGCGATCAGTTCACGCACACGCGGCAGCAGCCTGCCGTCTATTTCCAGCAAGGTGGCCACATGCATGGCGGTGGGAAAGGAATCATTGCTCGACTGGCCCATGTTCACATCGTCATTGGGATGGACCGGGCTTTTGGAACCGATGACGCCGCCCAGAAGCTGGATGGCGCGGTTGGCGATGACCTCGTTCACGTTCATGTTCGTCTGCGTGCCCGAACCGGTCTGCCACACAAAAAGCGGGAATTCGGAATCAAGCCTGCCCGCGATGACCTCATCCGCCACGCGGCCTATCGCATCGGCTTTCCATTGCGGCATGCGGCCATCCGCTGCGTTGACCTGTGCCGCCGCCTTCTTGACGATACCGTAAGCGTGACACACCTCGATGGGCATATGGTCGCGCCCGATCGAAAAATGCACAAGGCTGCGCTGTGTCTGCGCACCCCAGTAATGACTGGCGGGCACATCGATTTCCCCCATCGAGTCCTTCTCCCGCCGGGTGCCGGTGGCATCAATCCCGATGGGACAGTCTTTCAGCGTGGGGGTGGTGGGTTCGGTCATGGTGGCGTTCCTTCCCTTTATGGTTGAAGGAAATATGGGCGCACCCGACCACTTTCGCGCCCCTGCCCGGCATCACAAGGGGGTGCGCGCGATTTCCCGCCCCCCTTCCTATACCCGCGCCAGCAGCAGCATGGCGCCAAATCCCATGAAAACGGTTCCGGTCACAATGCCGAAAACGCGCCGCACCACAGGCGTCCTGAGCCATGATGACAGGATACGCCCACCGCCCGCGTAGACGAGGTACCAGAACGCCTCCACCACCGCAAAGGTCACGATCAGCAGCACATATTGCGGCATGTGCGGCACAGCCGGATTGACGAACTGCGGCAGGAACGCCGCCGCGAACAGCAGCAGCTTGGGATTGCTGATCCCGGTCAGGAAACCATCGCGCAACAACTGTTGTACCCCGATGACCGGCGCGGACGGCATATCCCCGCCGTCTTCCTCCACCGAATCGCGCGCCATCCAGACGCGCACGCCCAGAAATACCAGATAGGCCGCCCCGATAACCCGCAATACGGCAAACAGCCGGGGGGATGCCGCCAGCACACCCGCCATGCCTGCAAGCGATGCGGTCACCACCAGCACGATGGCCGTCATGCACCCCGCCATGACCGCGACACTGCGCAGCAGGCCATAACGCACGCTGATCGACATGACATGCATCATGTTCGGTCCCGGCATGGCGGAAAGCAGGAAAGCGGTAGCGGCAAACAGCAGCCATGTATGAAAAGTCACCTGTTCCGCCCTGTCCGGTCCGTATGTGTCATGTCCCGTACAATGCCGCGTTCCCTTGACGGCGGGCAAGTCCCTGCGGTAGAGCATATGTTATATTATAACGTTCAGGCGCACCATGTCGCTTTCCACACATACACCCGCCCCATCACCGGTGCAGGGCACGCAGGCCCCGATGCCGCGCATGGTTCCCGATGCCGCACCCGCCCCCCTTCCCCTTACATGGATGGGCCACGCGTGGTGGCAGCGGCTGGTGTGCATGGCCGGGCCATGCGCGGTTCTGTGGGGGCTGATCGCCTGGGCCGTGGCCCAGCCATGACCGATGGGACAATCCGGCTGGATGATGCCGGTGTGGTAATGAATGGCACACCAGTCTGGCAGCATGTGACCGGCTGCTTCACCCCCGGCAGCATGACGGCCATCGCGGGGGCCAATGGCGCGGGCAAGTCCACCCTGCTGCGCGCCATACTGGGCGAAGTGCCGCTTTCATGCGGCACGATCACGCGCGACGGCCTGCATCAGCGCGATTTCGGCTACCTGCCGCAGGCCCGCATTATCGACCGTGGCTTTCCCATCAGCGTAACCGATATGGTTCTGGGGGGCGCGTGGCACCAGACCGGGGCCTTTGGCGCGGCGGACAGACAGATACGCCAGCGCGCAGCCAACGCGCTGCGCCGCGTCAATCTGGACCAGCAGGCGGGCCGCATGATCGACGCGCTGTCCGCCGGGCAGTTCCAGCGGCTGATGTTTGCCCGGCTGCTCATGTCCGATGCCCGTGTCATCATGCTTGATGAACCCTTTACGGCACTTGACGCCCCCACCACGCAGGACCTGCTGGAACTGGTGGGCGAATGGCACCGGCAGGGCCGCACCATCATCGCCGTGCTGCATGACATTCACCAGATCCGCACCTGCTTTCCCCATGTCGTCCTGCTCTCGTCCGGGCAGGCCATATGGGGGGAGACGGCGCGCATCCTTACCCCCGGCACCCTGCAACGCGCTTATGACAGCACGCCGGGCGACTGGGGAAATGCACCGCCATGAGCCTGCTTTCCGACCTGTGGGACCCCTTCGCCAGTTTTGGTTTCATGCGCCGCGCGCTGGTCGCTTCCATCACCCTTGGCATGGGGGCCGGGCCGGTCGGGGTCATGCTGCAGCTACGGCGCATGAGCCTGATTGGCGACGCGATGAGCCATGCCATCCTGCCCGGCGCCGCCGTGGGCTTCCTGCTCGCGGGCGGGCTGTCGCTGACGGCGATGGGGCTGGGCGGCATCGTGGCGGGGCTGGGGGTCGCCCTGCTGGCGGGACTGGTCAGCCGCCGCACCCATCTGGCGGAAGATGCCAGCTTCGCCAGTTTCTACCTGACTTCGCTTGCGCTCGGCGTGCTGATCGTATCGGCGCGGGGGTCGAATATCGACCTGCTACATGTCCTGTTCGGGACCATACTGGCCATTGATGGACCGGCGCTGTACCTGATGGGCGGCATCACGACACTCAGCCTGTGCCTGCTTTCCATCATCTGGCGCCCACTGGTCATGGAATGCGTTGATCCCGGTTTCATGCGCATGACCGGAAGCCGGGGTGGCGTCTACCACATGGTGTTCCTGTTTCTGGTCGTCATCAACCTCGTGGCGGGGTTCGAGGCGCTGGGCACCCTCATGTCCGTTGGCATGATGATGGTGCCCGCGGCGACCGCGCGGCTGTGGACGCGCCGCCTTCTGCCCATGATGGCGCTATCGGCGGGCGTGGGCATGGCGGCGGGGCTGACCGGGCTGCTGGTATCCTACCATTTCAGCCTGGCGGCGGGGCCATCCATCATCCTGACATGCAGCATCCTGTATGTCGTCTCCCTTCTTGCATCCCCCACCGGACTACGGGCCGGGCGGGGCGCATCCTCCTGGCAAGGTTCATGATCGTGCATCGCCTGTTTTCCCTGCTTGGCCTTTGCGGGCTGTTATCCGTCGCCCCCGTTCATGCGCAGGCGCGTACCCTGCGCGCCGTCGCCAGCTTTACGGTGCTGGCCGATGTGGTCGCCCATGTCGGTGGCACGCATGTCACCGTCACGTCGCTGGTGCCGCCCGATGGCGACCCCCACGAATTCGAACCTTCCCCCGATGATGCACGGCAGTTGCGACAGGCCGATATCGTGTTCATGAGCGGCGAAGGACTGGAAAGCTGGTTCGGACGACTGGCGCATGCGGCCAGTTATCATGGCCAGCCCGTCATCGTATCCAGCGCCATACAGGCCTATACGCCCCCCGGCGCACAGCAGGCCGAAACCGACCCGCATGTATGGAACAGCGTGCCCAACGTGGTGATCTGGACCAACACCATCCGTGACGCCCTCATCGCGGCGGACCCGGAAGATGCGGACAGTTTCCGCGCATCGGCCAGCGCCTATGTCACGCAGTTACAGGCGCTGGATCAGGATATCCGCAGCCGGATATCCGCCATACCCGCGGACCGCCGGCGTGTCCTGACCAGCCATGACGCCTTTGGCTATTACGGGCGCGCCTATGGCGTCACCTTCATGGCCCCGCAGGGCCTCTCGACCGAGACCGAAGCCTCCGCCGGGAATGTCGCCACACTGATCCGCCAGATCCACCAGACAGGTATCACCACCTATTTCATGGAAAACGCCACCGACCCCCGCCTTGTGCAGCAGGTGGCGCGGGCAACCGGCGCGCAGCCGGGCGGCGAACTGTATGCGGAAGCCCTGTCCCCGCCCGGTGGCCCGGCACCTGACTACATCACCATGATGCGCCACAATACCGATCTCATGGTTGCGGCGATGCGTCCGCGCTGATCCCTTCCGCCGGCGGCTGAACCGCGAAGGGCGACAGGTCGATGGTATGGACATGCATGTCCACCACCGACTGCCGGTGCGTGATGGAAATGACCGTCATGTCGGGGCAGACCTGTCGCAGCAGGCCATAAAGTTCGCCTTCCGCCACGCTATCGAGGTTGGAAGTCGATTCATCAAGGAACACCCAGCCCGGTCGCGCCAGCAGGATCCGCGCGAAGGCAAGGCGCTGGAGTTCACCGGGGGACAGGGTCTGGCCCCAGGCCTCCTCCATTTCCATGCGGGGGACCAGCGCGCCCAGACCGACCAGTTGCAGGGCCTCGATCACATCGGCCACGGGATGGTTTTCCACCCCGGCGGGGTATGTCACGGCGCGGTGCAGCGTGCCGGTTGGCACGTAAGGCCGCTGCGGCACGAACATCATGGGCGTGTCGGGCCGCGTGACATCACCACGGGCGAAAGGCCAGATCCCCGCCAGCACGCGGAACAGCGTCGATTTGCCGGTGCCTGACGGGCCAGTCACCACCGTCATCTGGCCATGGGCCAGCGTAAAGTTCACATCCCGCAGCAACGCCACGCCATCGGGGCGGAACACGTCCAGTCCGCTAACCGCCATATCGCCACCGGCGGGGGCCGGATGCACGCGCACGTCATTGCGCATGGCCTGCGCCCGGTCCATGACACGCTGGAACGTGGCCAGACGGGCGACCTCCGCATGCCATGTCGTCAGGGCGGCATAGGAATTGGCCAGCCAGCCCAGCGCGCCCTGCACGCGTGAAAACGCCATGACAAGCTGCATGAGCGTGCCGAAGCTCATCTTCCCCGCGAAATAGCGGATGGAACCGATCAGCAGGGCAAAGTTGCCCGATACGACATCCAGCCCCGTCGTCAGCAGGCCAAGCCATTTGGTCCGGCGCATGATGGAAAGGAAATTCGTGTAAACCGATGAAAAGGAGCGATCCAGCCCGGCCTGTTCCTCGGCCTCGCCCCGATACAGGGCGATCCCTTCGGTATTGTTGCGCACATGAACGAGGCTGTAGCGGAAATCGGCTTCCGCGCGCTGCTGGAAGAACTGGAGCCCCGCCAGCCTGTGCCCGGCCAGATGGGTAACCCACGTCGCCACCACCGAATAGATCAGCGCCGCCCAGAAGAAATATCCCGGTATGGACATGCCCCACAGTTCCAACGGACCCGACAGCGCCCACAGCAGCCCCACGTAACTGAACAGCGTGACGATATTGGACAGCAGGCTGATGAACTGCGTAAGCGTATCGGTGACGAAGCTGTTCAGGTCTTCCTGTATGCGCTGGTCGGGGTTGTCAGCCCCGGCTTCAAGGCCGGATGTGGTGATGGCGATGCGGAAATAGGTCTGGTTTTCCATCCACTGCCGCGTCATGCGCATGGTCAGCCACCGCCGCCAGCGCAGGCCCAGCATCTGCTGAAGGTAGGTGGTGTAAATACTGCACAGGATCAACGGAATGGTAATGATGAAAAAGCCCAGAACGAAGCCTTCCTCGTTATGGACATACCAGAACAGTCCACGCAGGAAGGTTTTCGCATCGTGCTGCTGCAGGGCCGTATAATAGACATTGCGCGAAAAGGACTGGAGCACGTCCAGTCCCACCATGGAAAAGGTAAGGGTCAGTACCGCCGCCAGCAGGCCCCAGGCCCATTTCCGGTCTTCGGACACGAAATAGGGACGGGTAAGATACCAGACGTCTTTCAGGAGAAGGCGCAGATGCTGCATGTTGATCCCGTGCAGTGGGTGAGGCCGTGAGTCATACCAGCATTCCCACGAAGTCCGGACGGACTCAATCCCATTCGCCGCCGTGACGGTTTGCGCCTGCTGCTCGTGCGCGCATCTGTCCATCACGACTTGTTGACGGGACATGCCGCCCGCGCCGGCCTGCTGCCCATATGGGGAAAAGCCGCCACTTACCCGCTGGCAACAGGGGTTTATGATCCCCCGGCGCGGGGTGGTACGGGGCTGGATATATCGAATAGCCGAATGTCTGTCATAACAGCCACACGGGGCCGGGACGGGCGCATCGTGGTATGCCGGACATATCGCTTCACCGATGGCGGAATGGCGCGCCCTTCCGCCACGAAACCCAATGTTAGGGAGAATGAACATGACGTCATTCAGCCGCTTCCTGTCCGCTGGCGCCTTCGCCACCCTTCTGGCGGCAGCGCCGCTTGCGGCCAACGCCGAAACTTCCCCCCCGACCGGCGCCGGTGTCGCCAATCAGGTCGAACAGATCAAGCCCGGCTCCCTGTCGGCCGATACCGTGTTCTCGGCAGTGGCTTCGGCCAAGCCCGCGGACCTTGGCGGTATCCTGAACTACTGCATCCAGTCCAACTATCTCAGCTCGGCCGAAGCATGGCCGGTGCTGGCGGCACTCAACAAAAAGACGAACGACGTGCCGTCCAACAGCAAGGGCAACATGTCCTATGCCGATGGGTCCACGGGCCTGCTGAAGGTTGGCGGCGCGGAGCCGATCTCGCTTGAGGACGCATCGACCACGATCCGCCAGCAGGCCTGCGCGAAGGTGGAAGCCCGCGCCAAGTCCATGCTCTGATCCGTTCGCGTATCAGTGTAATGCAAGCCCTGCCGGTCCGCCGGCAGGGTTTTTTATTTTCGGCACATGCCGGTCTTTACTGTACCCACACGCGCGAAAACGCCATGTGATACAGGCTGGTCGAGAAATAATTGCCCAGCCGGGGTGATACGAGATCCACATAACTTATGCTGATCATAGGTGCGGCGGGCGCAAGCCGGGTGATCCGGTCATCGACTTCCTGCCACAACTGCTGTGTGGTGGCCTGATCGGGGGTGGTGCGAATACGTTCCAGCACCGTCTGCACCCCGGAATCACACAGGCCGGACATGTTGATGGAGCTGTCCGAACCCGCATGGAAATTCTCGCAGCCAAATAACGTGTCCAGAAAATTGGAGGGAGAGGCATAATCGGCATACCACCCCATGAGGCTGATCTGCACATGGTTGCTGGTATTCTGCACATATGCCGATTCCATGGCTGCTGAAAGCGGGTGCAGCCGCGCGTGGTAGCCGATGGCCTGCAGCATGTCGCGCAGGTAGGTGCCCATGCTGATATACATCGCCGTGGCGGGAACGATCAGGGTGACATCCTGCCCCTGCGTCCCGCTTTCGCGCACAAGCTGGCGGGCGCGTTCCACATCCGGTCCCATCCACTGGCTGGCGGGATGATCGGGGTCCGCGCCGCGTGTCCACGCGCACATGCCATCACCGGGCAACAGGCCGGGTGGCACCATGCGGCATAGCGGGGCCGCGATGCCCGAACCGCCATACAGGATCATCATTGCCCGCCGGTCCAGCGCGTAATTGACCGCCTGCCGCGCCTTGATGCTGTCAAAAGGCGCGATATTGACGTTCATCGGCAGGAACACCAGCCCGTATAGCGGATAGACATGGACCTGCGCGATATGGCGGCTACCCATTTCCCCCAGCCGGTCCAGCGGCTTGAGACCCGCCATCCAGTCATACTGCCCCCGCTCGACGGCGGTCAGCGCATCCTCATCCGACAGGCCGTAATCATATGCTATGGCATCCACGTAACCATCGGGCTGGGCTGTCTCGCTCCATTCATGGAAGAAGGGGTTACGTTCCAGCCGCATGCCCCGGTCGGGGCTGGAGAAGACGATCCGGTACGGCCCCGTGCCCGGCGGCGCGGTATTGCCCATATCGTGGGGGGGCATGCTGGCGGGCAGGATCACCGCGTGACCGAACGCCATCTTCTGCGGGAATTCGGAATCGGGCGCGGTCAGGTGAATGGTAATGCGCCGTGTTGCGGCATCCGTCACGACACCGCCGGCAAGCGTGCAGTGAGCGGGATCACGCAGGCAGGCATCCGCGCCTACGATAGCACCGTAATATGATCCCGCCGTGGGCGAACCCACGCGGAAGATGCGCCGCAGGGACGCCGCGACATCGTCCACCGCAAGCGGGGTTCCATCGGAAAACCGGATGCCATCGCGCAGGGTGAACACCCATGTGCGCCCGCCATCCAGCCGCTCGGGCAGGGATTGCGCAAGGTCGGCCACCGCCTGGCCACCAGCCGGGCCTTCCACCTTGGGATAAGTCAGCAGACCGTCATAGACGACGCTCATCACCTGCATGTACTGACTGGAATAATTGATCTGCGGGTCCAGCGTTCCGGCAGAAGAAACGGCCGTCAGCCGCAGGGTGCCGCCACGATGCGGACTGCCGCGCGTGCCCTCATCCCCCGCCCATGCAGGCGCGGTCGCCAGCACCACCCCGAAGCCGAGGACCATCGCAGGACCGATGGCCCGCCATGTCCCCGTCATCCGCTGACCCGTTTCCGACTGCTTCAGGGAGTGTCCCTGCCGTCCAGAAGCGCGGTCATCCGCGTGGTAACCTCCTCCGCCGTGGCGGTTGCGGGCAGGCTGCCCGCATATCGCCCGGTGGGGGACATGATGACGATCTGGCTTGCGGTATCCATGGTGTAATCCCCGTTTTCACCCGGATGGCGGACATAGGGGGCGTGATATTCGCGAGCCACCGCCTCGATCATCTTGGGCGAACCCGTCATGACCGTCAGATGGAAACCGAAACGCAGCGCGTAGGTCCGCAGCACATCGGATGTATCGCGCATGGGATCGAGCGTGATGAAGATCGGCGCGACAAGCCGTGCGCGCTCACGCCCCAGCGCCTCGACCCCCTGGGTCATCGCCTTGACCGTGACGCCGCAGACCGTATCGGGGCAGCGGGTGTACCCGAAATAGACCAGCATCCACCGGCCACGGAAATCGGTATCCAGCACCGATCCATCCGCCCCGTTGACCAGCCGGAACGAGCCGCCAACCGGATTGCCGTAGGTGACGAGCGGCACCGGCGCGCGGTCAAAAAGCCGGTACCCCACATACCCGCAGACCGAGGATACCGCCACGATCGCCAGTGTCAGCAGAAGGAAAAACCGGTCCCGTTCATTTCGCATCATCAGTGTGCATCCGCCCAATTCGTTCCGGTCCCGGTTTCCACCACCAGCGGTACAGACAGGGCCGCTGCGGATTCCATGACCTGCTTGACAAGGGCGGACAGACGATCGGCGTCTTCTGCCCGCACCTCGAACAGAAGTTCGTCATGGACCTGAAGGAGCATGCGTCCGTCAAGCCCTGTATCGGCAAGGGCGTCGGGAATTCGCACCATGGCCCGCTTGATGATGTCCGCAGCCCCCCCCTGCAGCGGGGCGTTGATGGCCTGCCGCTCGGCATAGTTGCGCCGTGCGGCGTTGCGATCGGCAATGCCCGGCACCCAGCAGCGCCGCCCGAACGGGGTCGTCACGTATCCCTTCGCCCGCGCTTCCTCCCGCATGCGTTCCATGTAATCGCGGATGCCGGGATAACGGGCGAAATAGGCGTCGATATAGCCGCGTGCCTCCCCCGGCGAAATGCCAAGCTGACGGCCAAGGCCGAAGGCGCTGATGCCGTAGATGATTCCGAAATTGATGGCCTTGGCGCGCCGCCGCGTCAGCGGGTCCATGCCTTCCAGCGGGATGCCGAACACCTCCGATGCCGTGCGGGCATGAATGTCCTGCCCCAGCGCGAAGGCTTCCCGCAGGGCGGGAATATTGGCCACGTCCGCCAGAAGCCGCAGTTCGATCTGGGAATAGTCGGCCGATACCAGCACATGCCCCGGTGCCGCGACAAAGGCGCGGCGGATGCGCCCCCCTTCTTCCGTGCGGATGGGAATGTTCTGCAGGTTGGGATCGTTGGATGACAGGCGGCCCGTGGTCGTGACCGCCATCTGGAAGGATGTATGCACCCGTCCCGTCGCCGGGTTGATCTGGTTGAGGAGCGCGTCGGCATAGGTGCTTTTCAGCTTGGCAAGCTGCCGCCACGCCAGAATCCGCGCGGGCAGGTCATGGCCCTGATCGGCCAGATCCTGCAACACCGATGAATCGGTGCCCCACGCGCCGGATTTCATGCGCTTGCCGCCGCTCAGCCCCATTTCATCGAACAGGATTTCCCCAAGCTGCTTGGGGGAGCCGACATTGAAGCTGCGCCCGGCGAGGGTATGGATCTCGGCCTCGATCACGCCCATGCGCTGGGCGAATTCGACCGACATGGCGCGCAGGTCATCCGCGTCCACCGCAACGCCCGCGCGTTCCATGTCCGCGAGGATCGGCACGAGGGGACGCTCCATTTCCTCATACAGCGCCAGCGCGTGACCGGGACGAAGCCGGGGACGCAGCACCTGCCACAGGCGCAGGGTCACATCCGCGTCCTCTGCCGCATATGGCGTGGCGCGGGCGATATCCACCTTGGAAAACACAACCCGGTTGCGGCCCGTACCCGTGACTTCATCATACGGGATGGGCGTGTGATCGAGTGTGAGGCGGGAGAGTTCATCCATCCCCTGCCCATGTTTTCCCGCCGACTGCGCGTAGGAAATCAGCATGGTGTCATCAACCGGCGCAGGCTGGACACTGCCCGCCTGCGTCAGCACCAGCAGGTCGAATTTGGCGTTCTGGAAGATCTTGAGAACGGATGTATCCGCAAAAAGCGGCGCGAGAATTTCAAGCGCCAGCGCGACAGACATCTGCGCCGCGCACAGCGCGTCCATCAGGTCGCCTTCATGGCCAAGCGGAACATAACACGCCTGCCCCGGCCGGACAGCCAGCGATATCCCCACCAGACGGGCCACAAGCGGGTCCAGCCCATCGGTTTCCGTATCCACCGCGCAGACACCATGCGCACGGGCCTGCTCAACCCACTCCCGCAGGATTTCAGGGTCCGTCACCGTGACGTACGGGCCGTATTCCGCAGCAGGCACGGGGGGAAGTTCTGCTTCCGGCTGCACGGATGCAACAGGGCTGGCCCCCTGCGCTGCGGGATGGCGGGCGCGCGGGCGCGCTTTCATCCCCATGCGCTGCAACAGGGATGAAAACCCCATTTCAGACAGCCATGCACCCAGCCGCTCCATGTCCACATCGCAGCAGGTCAGGGCGGAAATCGGTTCGGGACAGGGCGCATCTTCGCGCAGGGTGACAAGCTCACGCGACAGGCGGGCCATATCGGCATGGGCCAGCAGGTTATCGCGTCGCTTGGACGCCTTCATGCCTTCCGCCCCCAGCAGGATGGCGTTGAGCGAGCCATATTCCGCCATCAGGGCCGATGCGGTCTTGGGGCCGATGCCGGGCACGCCAGGGACGTTATCCACCGGATCGCCAATCAGCGCCTGCACTTCGGCCACCCGGTCAGGGGTGACGCCAAACTTGGCCAGCACTTCCTTTTCCCCGATCGGCTTCTGCTTGATGGGGTCCATCATCATCACGCCGGGGCGGATGAGCTGCATCAGGTCCTTGTCGGAGGAATAGATGGTGCACTGCCCGCCCTCATCGGTCGCCTTGCGGGCGTAGGCGGCGATCAGGTCATCGGCTTCCCATCCGGCTTCCTCGATGGCGGGGACGCCGAAGGCCGCCGTGGCCGCGCGCACGAGGGCGAACTGGGGTCGCAGTTCCTCCGGCGGTTCGGGGCGGTGGGCCTTGTATTCACTATAGAGATCATTGCGGAACGTATGGCGTCCCGCATCGAATATGACCGCCAGATGGGTGCCTGCATGTTCGCGCAGCAGGCGTGAGAGCATGTTGGTGAAACCATACACCGCATTGACGGGCGTGCCGTCCGGGCTGGTCATGGGGGGCAGGGCGTGGAAGGCGCGGAAAATGAAGCCCGAACCATCCACCAGGATCAGGTGAACCTGCTTGTCGCTGGACATGTATCAGAATGCGATCAGTGTTCGGCGCCTGCGGGTGCATCGGGATTGAGGACAAACAGCCGCGAGCAGTAGGGGCAGAATGTCTGGTGGTGACCAATGCGCAGGAAAACGCGCGGGTGGCCAAGCGCACCCAGTCCCCCATCGCACGACAGGGTGCGCGAATCGACAACAATGGTTTCAACCGTACCCAGACGGGGGTGCGGAACGGGATCATGGGGCTGGGCTTGCATTCTGGCGGGCCTCGGGCTGTTGTCCGGCTTGGATTTGCATGTTTCCGCCCGGAAGCGGAACATGCGCTTGTTGATGATGATACGCAGGATTGCCGTGCTTTCAAACTTTCACCTGTCACGCCTGCTTTATCCAGTGCTTTTTGCGTTACTGGCAGCCTGCACCACGCGGGAAGCTCCGCCCCCCGCCCCACCGGCCCACCACCCGGCATTGAGCCGCCTTGTGCCCGCCGATCGCATGTTCGCCATTGCAGGCGGTCCCACACTGCCCCTGCGTATCTGGCCTGCACAGGGCACGGAACGTGCCGTGATCGTGGCCCTGCATGGCTTCAATGACAGCCGGGACGCATGGGAACGCCCGGCCCCCATCCTGAATGCCGCGGGCATGAGCGTGATCGCACCCGACCTGCCCGGTTTTGGCCAGACGGCACAGCGCGGCGGGTGGGCTGGCACGGACGCACTGGTCCGCAGCGCCGCAGATCTTGTCGCCACCATCGGACATGAACATCCCGGTGTGCCGCTATATGTAATGGGGGAAAGCATGGGTGGGGCCATCGCCACCGTGCTGGCCGCACGATCCGATGCGCCGCCGGTGGCGGGCTATATCCTGCTGGCCCCGGCGCTGTGGGACATGGATGGCGGGGCCCGCACCGTCACGCGGCTGATGGCGGCGCTTGCCCCACACGGGCGGCTGAGCGGGCGGGAACTACCGGTCCATGTCACCGCCGCCGATGACATTCTGGCGCTGGCCCGGCTGTATTATGACCCACTGACACTACGCGATACCGGCACGGTCGCGCTGGCCGGCCTCACCGGCCTCATGCACGAAGCCGCGCGTGCCGTGCCCCACATGCGCGGTCCCGTTCTGGTCATTTATGGCGGCCATGACCAGATCATCCCCGCCCCCGCCATGGCGGCCGCATGGCGGCATCTGCCAACTGGCGCCCGGCGCGATTACATTGCGGGTGGCTACCACCTGCTGCTGCGCAGCCGGACTGCCGAACAGGTAACGGCTGACATAACAGGCTGGATACGACATCCCGATGATTTCCTGCCTTCGGGCGGGGACATGGCGGCGGCGGCATGGATGGCGGACCAGAAAGGCCGTGCGGCACCCTTGCCGCTACTGCCGGGGTATATGGACTGGATTGCGCCGCAATGATTTTTACTGATTTCAGGGGTGGCATTCGACGCGGTCCCGATGTATGCAGACGAGAGTGGACTCGTAGCTCAGCTGGATAGAGCGTCGCCCTCCGAAGGCGAAGGTCGAAGGTTCGAATCCTTTCGAGTCCGCCATTCTCCATAAAAAATTACGAGATACTGCAGACCATTCAGACAGTCTGCCAATCTGCTCAAGGCGGCGGCGCGCGTCCCCCTCCAGCGGGTCTGCTCGACCGCACTGACAGAGCGCGCCTTCTTCCCCGATATCGCACGCGCCTATTACGCCTGACAGGAACCCGGACCAGCTTCAGACAGTTGTTTTCCTGCCATGCCGGCAGGCAACAACGCGCCTGGCCGGCTTTCATCCGGGGAACGAGAAATCATGACCGACCAGCATCTTTCCACGCCGCAGGAGATCGAGCTCAAGCTCGACTTCCCTGCTGAGGCGCACGCTCTGGTCGCGCAGCATGTTACCCTGCTGGAGAATGTGGCCCCGGTCGTCCATACCCATCTGGTTACGATCTATTATGACACACCGGATCTGGCCCTGAGCAGAAGCGGCCTGTCCCTGCGGGTGCGCCGTTCCGGCAGGCATCATGTCCAGACACTGAAATCCGGCGGCGATAACGCCCTGGCAACCCATCGTAATGAATGGGAATGGCCCGTCAGGACAACCAGACCGGACATCACCCTTCTGGACGCCACCCCGGCGGCCATACTGAAACCGATGCTGGACGGAAAGCTGGCGCCGGTTTTCCGTTCCGACATCCAGCGCGCCATCCACATAATGAAATGTGAAGATGCGGTCATTGAAATTGCCATTGATGAGGGTTCTGTCCGCGCAGGCAAGACAGAGGAACAGGTCCATGAAGTAGAACTGGAACTCAAGAATGGCCCCGTCCTGCCCCTCTATCATCTGGCAATACGGCTACAGGCCGATCTGCCGCTCCATATCAGCGCCCAGACCAAAGCCGGGCGCGGCTACCGCCTTCTGACCCGTCATTCCGCCCAGGTCACACCGGCCCGTGCGCCTGTCCTGTCCGCCAAAATTACTGCGGCAGATGGGTTCAGAAGAATCATGCGCAAAGATATGGACAGTCTGGTCAACAACCTTCCAGCCGTGAAGGCTGACGATATGGAAGGCATACACCAGATGCGGGTGGCTATCCGACGGCTGCGCACGACACTTCAACTTTTTTCTGTATGTCTGGATGATACGAAGGCCACACAATTTGAAGACGGGTTGCAAAGGATCGGTCGCATATTGGGCACTGCGCGCGACTGGGATGTATTCAGCACCGAAACATTGCGCACGGCGTCTCCCGCCTTACCGATGCAAGACGGGTGGCATGCACTCAACACCGCCGCAACGGGATTGAGAACACAGGCCCATAACGCCCTGCAACAGGAACTGGCCGGGCCAGATATCACGGCATGCGTGCTTGCCCTGACAGCATGGATGGAAGATGCCCCCTTCAGGGTCAGCCACAAAAAGATGGACCATAAGCTGATAGCGCTGGCACCTGACCTGCTTGATCGGGTGACCCGAAAGGTTGTGCGGCGGGGCAGGCACATAAGCCATCTTTCCGCGACAGAACTGCATTCACTGCGCAAGACACTCAAGAAACTGCGTTACAGCGTGGATTCCATGGCCAGCCTGTACCCCACCCGAAAGGTGAAATCCTACCTGAAACACTGCCGTCGCCTGCAAAGCTGTCTGGGTGACATCAATGACGCAGCCGTGGCCTTGACACTGACGGACAGATTACGCTGCATTCAACCTGATCTTTCCACCAAAGCCTGCGATACTGTCATCCGATGGAGCAAAAAGCGCAGGCAACAGGCCATGCGCAGATTACCCCAGGCCTGGTCCACATTTCACAAGGCAACGCCTTTCTGGCGGTCATGATTCAGGGTTCCTCCTCCATATCACGTCCCAGTAGACTATTCTGCCCCTCTACCGGGGCAGAAGGGCGGCTTCAACGCCCATGCCCCGCTCACCCGGTGTAGCCAGCGCCACGCAGTTACGTCCATTTTTCTTGGCAAAATACAGGGCCATATCAGCACGGGCCAGTGCATCGTCGCTACTGACATCCGTCTCGCACATCTCCGAAATACCGATACTGGCCGTCACGGCAATAGTATGGCCGCCGACACGCACCGGTACATCCGCAATAGCCAGACGCAGGCGTTCTGCAATCGCACTGGCCTGTGTCAGATCAATCTCGTGAAGGCAGGCTGCAAATTCCTCGCCCCCTACGCGGCCCGTGTCATCGGTTGAACGCAATGTTTCCATCACGACCGACGCGACATGGCGGATCACGCCATCCCCTGTCGCATGGCCATATTGGTCATTGATCGCCTTGAAATGGTCGATATCGATCATCGCCATCACGATCTGCGGGCTGGCGCCGTCCTGCATGGACCGCCAGACATCTTCCATCCGCTCAGTAAAAGCCCGGCGGTTCGGAAGACCTGTCAGATGATCCACGCGGGCGAGATCATGCAGTTCCTGTTCCATCCGCTTGCGCGCCGTCGCATCCACCACCAGACCATGCCACACTGTAGCGCCATCCGGCAGCCGGAGCGGATGGGCATCGACCTGACGCCAGCGCAGTCCCTGAACAGGCAGAAGCACGCGAAAGACACAATGCCAGGGCGTCAACCCGGCGGTCGCCGCTGCAAGCGTCGCCAGATACATCTCCCGGTCATCAGGATGAATGCGTTCATGGATCGCGGCGGTGTTAAGGGCAACCTGTGCGGCTGTCAGTTCATAGATTTCCTCAATCCGCGCGCTGGCATATGTGAGGCGGGCGGTATTGTCCGGTTCCCGGCGGCACTGAAATACCAGACCCGGCACTTCATTGGTCAGGTTGGTCATAAGCGCGATACTCTGATGGAGTTGATCCGTCAGGCTCCTGATCGAGCTGATATCGCTGGTGGTGCCCACCATCCGCAATGCCTGGCCCGCCTCATCCCGGCTGACGACACGGCCACGGCTCATTACCCATTTATAGCTGCCATCCCTGCAACGCAGGCGGTGTTCGACTTCGTAAGAGGGGGTAAGTCCTTCAAAGTGATCGCGCATCGTCGCCTGAACATAGGCCAGATCGTCCGGGTGGACGCGCTGGTAGCTATCTTCTATCCGGCTGGAAATTTCTTCGGGACGATAACCAAGTATCTCGGCCCATCCATCAGAATAGTGAATAGCGCCCGTCAGGACATCCCGATCCCAGATTCCCGTACCACTACCCCGTATCGCAAGGGCCATGACATCATCAAATCCATGGCTCACCGAAGCGTCCGACCTTGTACCCATTCGCACTGGCCTTTATCATCCCGGTTGATTGCGGCGATGGAAACAGCATATTGCACCGGCCATGTTGCGTCGAGGGCGGAACTGGCTTCCCTGTCCCATCCCAATTGCATCCCGTGAAGGATTTTGAACAACAAAAAACCCGCCGTGTGAGGGCGGGTTTATCGTATCCGATCAGGGACTTATTCATGGTTGCGGGGATAGGATTTGAACCTATGACCTTCAGGTTATGAGTTTGACAACCAAAGCTACGCCCCGCTACGCCCCAGCCGACAATTCTACGCCCCATTACTAAT
>ERZ746981.204-NODE-204-length-41927-cov-12.029510_pt1 | contig 41927 bp, 27 predicted proteins | sample MGYA00374948_ERZ746981 | MGnify/ENA primary metagenome ERZ746981 (study PRJEB28757, sample SAMN06711160) | food metagenome | host: microorganism | place: China:Harbin | collected 2017-01-30 | study: EMG produced TPA metagenomics assembly of the Analysis of...
AGAGAAAATTTCTCGAGGTTGTGTGGTTAACAACAATTGTCTTTGCAATATTCCGCTGATGGTAGAATATTCCAACAGAGATCGCCATCAATCCTGGCTCTTGATGAAGACAAGTGTAAACTCCGTCAGATAAAGGAGTGTACGCTATATTATGCTGATGAATTCTCCCTTCCCAAATATATATATATATACATTTGCTTTTTAGTTTCCGAATTTCTGTAAGTATCACATCCCGTGATTCCAAAATTTACCTTCTGTTACTTTAATCCAGCAATGTGAATATTTAATGTTTATCAACCAACATACGTGAGAAAGAATTCATCGGTTTCAAATCTGAAATTAAGTTTATTTTCTGTGAAAATGTACCCGAATTCTGCAGGGGATATATATGTAACTACCTAAATCAGCTACGATGCAAGAAAATTAAACGGCATCCATTCAACTTACTAATACAAAAATGGAAATAAAAAAAAGGTTCGGTTAGATGCGGAATTATTCGGTATTTTCAAAAAAAGCCATGGCAGATCTTCTCGGGATATAAATATGCATGCCTTTTTCCAAAGTATTCATTTCCTTTGACTTTCATTACTTTGTATATAAAAACCACTTCATTTAGTGTGATATAAGTACATTACCTAAAAAACAAGCATTTTCGCTCAGTGGTGCGGTTTGCGGATGGTTGGTTACTCGCAAATAATTGTAAATTTTTTTTTTAGGGCCTCAGGTACGTACGTTAAAATACATACAGTCAGCAAAAAAAAAGGAAAATCGACTAATCAAATGATGAAGTGACTGCTCTTAGACACAAGGAAAATGCATGAAAGTCATGAAGAATAAAAAATACAAGAGATATCGAAAACAATTATAATGGTATTAAAAAATCGGGATCAAGTTCTCAATATTATGAGAACTGGGATACATAATCAAAAATTTGCTTCGTTCTTCCTTTTTTCTTAGATGAGTCACACTAATCGGGTTTACGTACCATTTGTGGTACTAGAACAAGCTTATTTTTTACCCGGTGTTGTTTTAATTCGGTGTATTTTATTGTTCCCCGCAATTCATAAATTTTTTCAACTTACAGGAAAGTGGAAAATAGAGAAATTGCTCTGGCATCTTTTTCTCCTCCGAAAACGGGAAAAACTTTTCACAAACATCTTGTCCACCTCTTTAGGGACAACCTCGGCGATGCAACGATATATATATAGAACAGGAGCTAAAAGTAGAGAGCCAGTTTATCATTTGTTCTTAATCCTTGTGTTTGGGTACTTGTTTCATAAATTTGCATTCATACAAGGGAATTAGTTTTTTTTTGTTGTTCTAGAAATATGCCCAGCATTTTGCATGGAGCACCACTGAATGTTGCAGCAAGCTCATCAACCGAGAATATTGATAAAAAGGAAGATGAATCATTTATAAATAGGAAACTTGATGATTTTGGAAAAGATTCTAGCCATCTTTTAGCGTTATCAGATTCAGTAAAGGATGAAAAGGTTCAAGCTTTATCGAAAGAACTGGGACTCAACCATAAAAAATTAATGTGGAAAATTGATCTTTGTGTCGTCCCTCCTTTTTGCTTACTTTACTTCTTGGCATTTTTAGACAGAGTGAATATTTCTAATGCAAAGATTTATCATATGGAGTCTGACCTTGGACTTCACGGGGAACAGTTCAATATTGCCCTCACCGCATTTTTCATACCTTACGTTATTTTTGAGGTTTTGTCGAACTACATGTTGAAAATCATTAAACCTCATATTTGGCTTGGATGCATGATTTTCCTTTTTGGCATAGTTACGATTTGTATGGCGTACTCTCACAGCTTCGGTGGCCTTTTGACTTGCCGTCTTCTATTGGGAATTTTTGAGGCGGGTAGTTTTCCCTCAATTTTCTATATTATGGCCAACTTCTACACTACAAATGAATCGCAGAGACGTTTCTCCATTTTTTTTAGTTGCACTTGCTTAGCTGGTGGATGCGCCGGTGCAATTGCTTATAGACTAAATAATTTAAATGGTGAGCATGGCCTTGCGTCTTGGCAATGGATTTATATTGTGGAGGGTGCTATAACAGCTGGCTTATCAATACTCTTATACTTCATTGTTCCTGATTTTCCTGAAGAGGCACGTTTCCTTAATCAAACCGAGAGAAAATTTTTGAAAGACAAGCTAGAGATTTATTCAGGTAAATCGGGTTTTGAAGTTAAACAAAACTGGCATGATGTTGCAAAAGTCCTTAAAGAGCCATTGGTTTATGTTGCATCTGTCGCATACTTTTCTTTAATTGTGCCGGCATACTCGTATGCATATTTTGCTCCTAGTATTATTAAGGAAATGGGTTACACGGCGTTGTCTGCACAAGCACATTCTATTTACCCATGGCTTGCGTCTCTTGGATTTTCCATTATTTTAGCATTTATTGCTGATCATACAAAACTGAGGTCCCCTTATGCGATTGCAAGTGCTTTAATTGCAATTGCTGGATTGGTTATGGTATACGCTGGAAAAGATAACGTCAATGTCAAGTATGGTGGCTGCTTTTTGGTTGCTCTGGGATTATACTCCTGCATGCCTGTTTTAATTTGCTGGATGAGTTTGAACTTTACTGGTCATATAAGAAAGAGTATTGGAACAGCTTTTGTCATAGGCTTTGGTAATATTGGTGGTATTGTTTCCAGTTTTATATTTCCAAACAATGAAGCTCCGAGATACAAGAAAGGACTCGGAATATGCTTGGGTTTCACAGCTCTTTCAATATTTGGAATGCTGATCTACCAATGTGTTTTGATGCATTACACAAGTAGAAAGAAATCCGTTACCTATTGCGAAAAGTGGGAAAAATTATCAGAGAGAGAAAAGATCATGAAGGGTGATTTAAATCCAGACTTTAGATATCAGTACTAGATATGACCATTATTACTTGGGTCTCTATATAATGAAAAATGCGGATGCTGCTTTAATGCGTTAGTACATAGCTGTGTATTATTTAAATGTATGCATGTATGTATGCATTTTTGTACCCAGATTGCTGTTGGTTAGTATTTCTTATATTTTTTCAGAACGAGGTTAATGACAAAACATTAATTATAAGACTTTTATAATACAGTGTGGTTCATATTTAAAATTTATCCGAGTACTATGATGTCTAGGCTTTTATGCCTTTAAATAATGTATCAAATGGTTTTAAGAAGATATTTGAAAAGCTGCTGAAACCAAAAGAGTAATTTTTTGTTGACAAATTTCCTAAAACCTTAAATTAGATGTTCCAGGAAGATAATGCGGCGGTTCCAAAGATTAAGAAGGGGAAGTAGATTAGTGCACCTACCGGATGAGAGAGAAAAAAAAAAAAAAAAAAATTACTGGTGTTGAAAAAAGAATTGACATCGCCAGGAAAATAAGGGTCCGTCTACTCTTCTATTCCTATTTATGTTTAATTAAATATAATTAAAGACTTGATACGCCAGAGAGGGTGATACCTGATAAGCAAACCCTAAACTTTAAGGAGAACGATTCCAAATGAGTTTATCTATTAGTCCATTTAAAGTGAAAGCAGTATATAGCTGGGGTGGACAGGATAGATCTAAGGATCTTGGTTTTATAGAAGGTGATATTATTGAGGTGTTGAGGGTAGGTCAAAATGGACATATCTATTATGGGAAGTCATTACGGACAAAGCTATTTGGAAACTTTCCTTCTAAATATGCTAAAGTTCTGCATATACAGGAAAGTCCATCATCACACAGTTTGAATGGGTTAAAGAATTCTGCCCGTTTGGACAACGAAGCATACAGCAGGATGAATGCATCTACACCATCTCTTCACACAATTAAGGCATCCTATTATGATAGCCTTCGTTCAGATTCGCAATTGTCGTCGCCCGAAAATTCTGAGATATTTTCCTTAAATCATCAAAGTTACTCATATTCGGATTATGAAGACCAAAAGGTTAAATCAAATACGAAGACAGATGAAGAAGTTTTAAGCCAACTTCCACCAGTTCCACCAAAACATAGAGTCAAAGCTAGTTGTTCTTCTCTTGATTCGTCGGCTAGTTTGTCTTTGGGCAAAGAAGCTCGCTCCTCATATGTTCAGCAATTGCTTAACTCAACTAGCTCTGCAGACACAAACAGCTCATCAGCATTCGGATATTCAGATTTGAGTGCGACGTCCGCCGGCTCTTATACGAGGCACAAGAACCAGAGGAACAGTTCCATTATAGATCAAAACAAAAATAAAAATGTTGCTAAGCTGTTCGACGAAACTGAAAATGAGAACCACGCGGGCTTTTTCAAAAAATTGCTTGGGCGGGATAAAAATCATAAGCCTTCTTTGGATGAAAAGATATTTAGGAGCTCGCAAGAACAACTCACAGATCGGGGTATGGAAACTTCTAGCATACCTATGAATCTGTCTAAGGACTTGGAATTGAGGGAACAAAAACTTAATAGAAAGAAACTAGATCACGAGTTAGATAGAGTTAAGTCATTATCAGGAAGGGAGAGAGCTCGAAGAAAATCGCGTGCACTTCAAGAAGAGCCGGGTCTGATTCTGCAACCACATAGATTTCTCAGCAATGTGAATAAGAATGAGCTTATTTCTGAAGTAAAGCATAACTTCAGTTTGGATTCAACACCATTAGCTCACGTTGATCGTTATATAGATGAAATACCACCAGAGAGATGTATTGATTTGGATGCAATGGTACATCGACGTATTGAGATCCATTTTAAAACGAGACTTGAAAGAACGAGGGCTGTCTATACATTTTTAGCAACAAAATTTCAGCTTGTTGAATCTCCAGATGAAAAGCTTAGTACAAAGGTTATGCCAGGTGCGGATTCACTAAAGGAAATTCTATTTTCTAGGAAATGTACGGCACATCAACTTACATGGCTTTTCTTCTTGATGGCATCTGCTCTTGGCATTGATACAGAAATCATTCTTGGTCATTTCAAGAAGCCGTTTGAGTATGATGATCCTTCCTCTTCGACACGGAGGGGACTGTTAACATTGAATCATTCCTGGGTATCAGTGCTACTAGAAGGTGAGTTTAGGCTAATTGATGTGGCATTGGGAAACCCAACGAATACTGTTGTTGCCAACGATCTTTCATTGAATAGCGGTTCAATCCTGGAGGAATATTTCGATTTTTATTTCTTGGCAAAACCTTTGGAACTCATCTATACTCATGTGCCTTTGCACGTAGACTGTCAGCATGTTGTGCCACCACTCGATCCATTGGCACAGCTTGCTTTACCACCATTATATCCATCATTCTTACAAAGTGGATTACGTCTTTATAAATTCAACCAGGCAATGTTCAGACTTCAGGATTTGGAGGTGATCAATTTTGATCTTGAAATACCATCTGATTTTGAGATTAAAGCAATGGTACAGCCACTAGATGAAGATAACTACTCTGCGGAGAAATCATTCGTTCAAGTTTACTGGAAATCTGGAAGAAGGTTGGCAAAAATTAAAACAGTGTTACCTCCAAACTGCTCAATAGGATTTCTCACTTGCTATGGAAGGGCCTCTGTAAATGAATCTGATATTCAGGATAAAGGCCATTATAGTTTAAAGACGTTCAGGGATAATTACAGTAATTTCTCATTGCTAGTTTCCATTCCATGTTTTCACAAAGGAAAATTTAATGAAGTTGATTGGTGCCGCATCAATCCATTACCAGTATCAATATCATTGCACGATATTTATATCAAGGAACCACAAACATACAATCTTTTATTGGGAAGATCATACACATTCAACATAAAGGTTTATTCCAGAGCTGAGGGTCAAATCTCGGAAGAGTTTCGGTGTATGCTAATTGCACCATCGGGAGAATTTTCGGAATTTCAGAAGATTGTAGATGAGGTGTGGGAGGTCAGAAAGACTTTAAGAGAATGTGGGGAGTGGAGGTTAGTTGTCCCAAATGAAAATACAGGAAAATGGCATGTATATTCAAAATGGCACTGTGAGTGAATTTGAGTATGTTCAGAATGTTTGATCGCATTACCGTTATCAATGAAACACGTGGGGAACATATCCATCAAACTCTTTATATATAGAATTTTGCATCTTAACTACAAACTTAGAACGACAAAACATCACATCTGTTTTAACGTCATTAGCATTTTAATTATTCTAATAACTCTGAAATACACAATACAGACGATAAAAAACAATTTCACCCATTACTCCAATTAGTTTATTAGAAAAAATATCTGCAACCTAAAGCCCCCAAAAGAAAAATGTATATTATAACGCATGCATGCTAGAAAGGCGAAGAGCGAGTAAAATTTAATTAAATATATTCCGCCTACGTGTTGCAATCTCGTCTAACTCTTGTGACCTTAAAAATTTGAGGTTTCATTCTCGGAAGTATCCAAGTGTTCAGTCGTTGAACGTGATACGGATGCTCCTTCTTGGCGAACAACTTGGTTAGTTATACTAACTGCCTCATTTTGTTCTTGCTCCAAAACATCGTTATAGTGTGGAGGATGAACCGGAGGTAGATCGCTAGTACTTGTGCTTACCGAACTAGTTTTCCTGGATATAATACCCTTACCCAATCTTTTTTTAAAGAAACCTAGCCGATCTTCTTGTATTGTCCGTAAAGTAATGTCATCTTCATCATCAAGATCCGCATCTGTAAACTGCGCCGGTGTTGCAATAGTTTCATGAAAGTTTGGTGGGAAATCACCATTTCTCAAGTTGAGATCTATGGGGTCCAAATCACTGCTTTCAAGCAGAACGTCTTTATTGAACTTAGTGTACATGGGAGGTGGAGTTTCACTGCCTTCCAAAGGACCAAAGCCCCATCTTTTCACGTTAGCCTCTATGAAAACATAACCCATCTGGCCAATGTTAACCTGAAATTTACACTTTCCGATTGCACCTATGGTGGGATAGAGTTTAAAATGTTTAGGCATCCTAATATGGCCGCCAATTTTTGTCTCAGATAGTCTTTTCCCATTTCTGGTCCAGAAAATTGTTCTGCTATGAGTGCGGATACCACAACCGACAACATCACCACGCTGAAGTTTTGGGAATGCAACCAATCCATTCTTTATGGACAAAGGACATGGATCACAGAAACGACGCGATCCTGTAGAATCATAGCAGATAGACCATTTCTGTCTTCCTGGAAGTCTAAAATATGGATATGGAAATGTAGAAATACCTATGGAAACCGAGCATGACTCTTCATTATTTGGATAATCATATAACTTTGTTTCAAAATAATAGACATCATTTTCAGATGGTATTGGAAAATTTGTCTGGACTGATAGCTCCTGCTGGTCTTGCATAAAATTAATCTCTGTTTTATTTGTCACCTTAATTTGCTCCATACATGCGACATTTGGTTTAAATTCCCAGGCTTGAACACCCTTTTCTTGTATCGTTAATGACTGAGAAAGGGTTAAATCACAAGTTAGAGGGGGATTTAACTTTACAAAATCCTTCGACTGAAAATATAGTTCCTGGTCATTCGGAGATAATTCTTGAAGAACACGAGCATCCAATTCTTCATCTAAAGCGGCGTCATCCAAAGAACCAGGAGTATCATTTGTCAAAATCAGACGCCCCCTAGAGAAAAGAAATCTTAACACAACCGTACACGAAGCGATGAATATAAGCATGGAAAAGCCTGCTCCAATACCAAACATAACGAAAAAAAATACAGTTTCATCATCAGACGGGATATCATTTTGCCCAACTTTAAGCGGCCTGATATCATCGTTATTATGAATTCCCTGAGTCATGGCATCATACCGCGAAGGGTACGAACTTTGGACATCTTGGTTGATTTCGGAAGAAACATACTTGTTAAGAAAAGTGCCATCCACTTTTGCTAACAGAAAAATCACGGACGTTAATGTACATTTGATAAAAGACGAAGTCATTCTTACGCAATACAGTAGTATTTTCAAACAACCGTATGCTCCAAAAGCAATGCAATTAAATCTATGAAAATGTAGATTTATAGCACTTGAAGGTTTATTTGAAACAAGAAATAGAAAAATGACGGAAAATACTAGACATGTGTAATAAAAGAAAGAACTTTGATGAGGCACATGATGATAACATACCGAAGCTAGGGGCTCGTTCATTTAAAAAATACCGCTAAATTTTTTCCCCCATGTTCTGAAAGTTTTGGTGTACTGAGGTAAACTAAATGCTAAACTCGCCGAATTTAATGCCGGAAGAAAGTACTACTGAGGTACTGTACACTTGCAATCACATACAATGCCCAGTCTTGAAGAATTATAGATGCAAGAATCATTACAGACACTTGAATACATTTAATAATGTCTGATAGATATATAAAGGAAAGAAAGGTTGGTGAGGGAACGTACGCTGTTGTGTATTTAGGAAAACAGCTATCCACGAACAAGAACGTGGCCATAAAGGAGATTAAAACTGGTGGATTTAAAGATGGTCTTGATATGTCTGCAATAAGAGAAGTCAAATATCTGCAGGAAATGAGTCATGAAAATGTGATTGATCTTGTTGATGTTTATGCTGATTCAGGAAAGAACCTAAACTTGGTGTTAGAATTTCTTCCGTCTGATTTGGAGGTTATTATAAACGATAAATCCTTGATGATTGTCCCGGCAGACATTAAAAGTTGGTTATTGATGACCCTCCGAGGAATATACCATTTACATAGAAATGGAATTATGCATAGGGACTTGAAGCCAAACAATTTGTTAATTTCTCCTACGGGACAGCTTAAACTAGCCGATTTTGGATTAGCTCGTGCTTTCGGAGGTCCAAATGAAAAATTCACCTCAAATGTGGTTACAAGGTGGTATAGAGCCCCGGAACTTCTATTTGGAGCGCGCCACTACGCTGGAGGAGTGGATATATGGGCTGCAGGAGTTATATTTGCTGAGCTCATGCTACGTACACCTTATCTTCCTGGAAAAGACGATAATGATCAGGTTGTGGTAACATTTCGGGCATTAGGTACTCCAACAGAAAAGAATTGGCCAGGTGTTTCGATTTTGCCCAACTACAACAACTTAGTCATGTATCCGCCGCCTTCTCGACAGGAACTTCGAAATCGATTTCCGGCTGCTACAGAAAGTGCTCTTGATTTACTTTGCGGAATGTTGACGTTGGATCCTAATAAAAGGTTGGATGCAGGACAATGCTTAACACACAAATACTTTGTAGAGTTTCCAAGGCCTACTCCGGCATCGAAACTCCCAAAACGATCTGAAAGGAAGGAATCCAAAGATTAGGCTTGATTTAGAGTATACCTGTCACGTGACAAATATTAAAGAAATTTTTCCCCGCCTAAAAATTTTTTTCTATTAAATTTCAGGTAAGAAGAGATCAATATATGTTGCCATCAGTTTACTGGCTTTGCAAACCTGCTGGCGAAACTTGTGTTTAACAAATAGTTTGAATCCAATACTAAGAGAGCAATTATGAATTCTTACAAGTTCACTTGCAACAGTTGTTCCCTTGCGTTTCCAACTGGAAATGATCAAAGGCAACATATGAAGACGGAATGGCATAGATACAATTTGAAAAGAAGGGTGGCACAACTTCCACCTATATCTGAAGATTTATTCAACAGTAAGGTTGCAGGTTTGGGTGATGCGATTTCTGAAGATGAGGACGAGGAAAGAAATTTAAGCAAAAAGGAAAAAAGAAGAAGGGCAAAAGAAGCACTACTTGAGAAGAAGAACAAACTTCTTGCTTTAGCTAGAGATAGAATAGCTGGAAGGGGTGGACTTGCCAGAATTGATAGCGATGGTAAACTTGTTGTGGAAAGAAAGTCGGTTGCAAACGAGGAGACAAAACTCAAACAAGGAATCGAAAAGGAAGAAGAGAAAATTTACGGAAAGGATATTCATTTGACTGAGGAGCAATTAGAAGACAAGTTATTTGAAGAAAAAGTTAAGAGTAAAGTGGACATACCTTCAGACACATGCATTTTTTGTAACTTAAAATCCAAGGATTTAAACTCAAATGCAACTCATATGTTTAAGAAGCATGGACTTTACATTCCGGAGGAGAAATATCTTATCGATAAACTAGGGTTAATAGAGTATCTTGGCGAAAAAGTTGGATTTGGTAATGTGTGTCTTTATTGTGCATATCAGGGGAAGAATCTTGAAAGTGTGAGACAACATATGATCGCTAAGGGACATTGTAAGATACCGTATGATACTGAGGATGAAAAGCTTGAAATATCCAAGTTTTACGACTTTTCCACAAGTTATGCAAATGATACAAGATCGGATGAAAATGTGGAAGCCGATGATAATGGACAGAACTCAGAGAATGACGAGGACGTAGTTTATGCCAGTGAGATTGGGTTACATTTACCTAATGGCCTTGTCGCAGGAAATAGGTCAATGTCCAGAATTTGGAGGCAGAATATACCTCCCGAGAGATTTCTTGATGAAGGTCAAGGTACCGTAATGGCTGCAGAGACCAGAAATCTTGCAGCTCAATATGGTAGGGCTACTTATAAACAATCCAAGAGAAGTTGGAGGAGTGAGAAAAAAGCGCAAGACATGAATGAAAGAAGAAAGGCCAAGTTTATCAACGTGAAGCCTCACTTCCGTGATGAGTTATTGCAGTGACCAGTATTATTTTTTTAATTTTGAAGATCGTGTAAGGTTACTATATAGATAGAAATGCACGCATGGTACAAATATTTGGGTTTAATTTAACAGTGTCTGTACAACAATATGTATAGTTCGAAGTACTTTTAGATTAATTGAGTTAATGCTTTTTGGTTAGTAACATGTCCAGTCACTGTTTGGCCGATTAATTCGCCTGAAATCGCATTACATGCAGTACCATGTACAATTAGCTAAATGATGAAAATTTGTTTTCCGGAACGCGTCTTATGGTATTTACCTATATTTTTTTTTGTGTCGTACCTCAACACTACATAACATACATGCTTTTTCTCACTTCGAGTTTCACAGCTAATAGAAACGGTATCGGCCATTTGGTGGACTGTTTGTGATTGATGCAATGTCGTATTATGATATAGATGATATATTAGCGGATTCACAGGTAAGTCATGAATTAACGGCTTCATAAGAACATGCTAATATACTAACACGTTTGTTATTTTATAGAAACTCCCGTGTAAGTTCAACTTCAGCATTCCTGGTTTGGGCTATCTAAATGGCAGACCAGGAGAACCGATAAAAGAGGATAATAAGGTTGAGTTACCGCTATGGCTCGCAGAGATTTTGGCCATTTGTGCAGCACAAGGTGATGATACTGCTAATTCAGAGGTGGAGAACAAACAACCACAAGCATTTATTCGGTTGATTGAGCCGGAATTCTTTTCCAAACAATTCTTAAACTTTATCAAATCAGATCCACTACGGATAAATCTTTCTCCTTACAATTTTTACTATAAGATTGTTGGCAAATGGTCATACATGTTCAATGACACAGAGTTGACCGATTTGATTAGTAAAATGTTTGTCTCTCGGGCTAGCGAGATAAATGCGCTAAGTTACAAATCAAATGATCAGTTCAATGGTGATAACCAGGAATTTTTGAATAGTTTAGAAAACTCAGAGCGGGACCTCTTCAAGATAAGTCATACTTCGTATAAGGATATAAAAAATTGGTTTATTGAGAAGCAGTGAAAAGATATGGAACACTTACGTTTGAAGTCGTTCATGTTATCAATTTCCATATGCTTTTATATAGAATAGAAAATATATATTTGAAAAGTAATATTAAAAGAGCCTTTCAACTGGGAAGAATAAATAGTTTCTGTTTGATTGCGAGGAGTCAGATGCTCAAAATTACAATAAATTTTAAATTTCAGGTTTAACTGGTTAAACAGAATTTTTAGCCTGACTCGAAAATAAGAAGAAAAAGGAGAAAAAAATAATCTTCTGCTTGTAATCAGAGATCATAAGTGATTAACACAAAAGAAGTAAAGTAGGAATAACGGCATAACTATCAGATTCAACTCTCGCTGTTATAACACCACAAATCATGCCTGGAAACGACAAATCTATCCTTGTCCTTATTTCTGGCAATGGAACAAATCTTCAAGCACTAATTGATAACTGCAAGTCAGGAAAAATTCCTGGAAAGATAACACATGTGATATCATCTTCAGCGAAAGCATACGGCCTTGAAAGGGCATCCAAGGCAAATATTCCAACAACTGTGCATAGATTATATACATACTACAAGGGGATTTCGAAGGAAGATAAGGAGAACAGAATTAAAGCAAGAGCAAAGTTTGACCGGGATCTTGCTACATTAATATTGGACAAGCTTGGAAAGCCCGATTTAATTGTCTGTGCGGGATGGATGCTTATTTTATCGAGTGAATTCTTGAAGCCTATGGAGGCAGCAAATGTTCCAATTATTAATCTTCATCCAGCACTTCCAGGAGCGTTTGAAGGAACTCATGCCATAGAAAGATCCTGGGATGCAGGCCAAAAGGGTTTAGTTAATAAGGGTGGTTGTATGATACACTATGTTATTGAACAAGTGGATAGAGGTCAACCCTTAATAGTAAAGGAAATACCTGTAATTAAGGGGGAGACAGTGGAAGATTTTGAGGCTAGAATACATGCCCAGGAGCATGTTGCTATTGTGGAGGGAACTATAAAGGTGCTAAAAGGATTGGATGCCTCCAGAAATTAGAAGTAGCATGTAACTATAATTCTCACAGTATACAAGACATCATATTGTCTTATTATATCTACAGGGCGTAACTCACAACATCAAAAAATAGTAAAATTGATAAGTTCAGGAGGGGGTTTGAATCTGCAAAATTACACTATGAAAGAATGAAGCATTACTTATATGGCTTAACACGATCATCAATCTGTTTCCATGGCGTCAGATGGACCGACAGGCACTTCATCCTCCCGCACAACATCAACGAGATCAAAAACATCTTTCTTTAAAACAGCAGTTGTACCTCTTGCGAATTTGTAGTTTCTCTGTTTTTGCTCTCTCACATTTGGAGTCAAATAGTTACGGTATAACTGAGCATCCTTACCCGTCTCCATCACACACATATCGACATTCGAACCGGAACCCAAGTCATTGAAAATACCAGCTTGAATTGCAGTAGCACAAAGATCCATGGCTTCCTTTTTGGTCATTTCCTCCCTCCAGTCCCGTTCTAACACTGCTATGGCTGCTAAAGAGCCAGATCCCAATGACATATAGTAGCCAACATCAGTAGAACCATGTGCTTGAACAGAGAAAAGATGTGGACCAGTAGGATCAACACCTGCAACGATAAGATATGCTCCAACATAACCTTGGTATCTAAATAGATGTTGTTTAAGCATTTGCATTGCTGACACAACTCTCGGTTCTCTGTTCATGTACAGTGAGTGTAATTCTAAGTTTGAAGATATTAATTGTGTAACCATTTCTGTATCTGCTGCCGTACCTGCACCGGCACACCATATTTTAGGTGCTATCTGATGTAACTTTTCGCAATTTTTATCTGCAACTATCGGACCTGTCGTGGCTCTTGTATCTGCAGCAATAACAACACCATTCTTGAACCTGCAACCGACAATAGTCGTACCTGTGGATGTTGCCTTCGGAGGTTTGAAGCCAGCCTGATTCACTAAATACTGATTTCTTTTATAATTGTCAAATGTCAATCCAGCCATTGCTATATCCTTATTTATGTTCCACCTGATACCTAACAGAAATGTTTGGAATAGAAACAATAAACAAATCACTCGTATGAAGTTTCATCCATCAGTTAATATACTCCAAGTGGTTTTGTATCATCGGTTCGCGAACCTTCGCCACTAGAAAAGTAAATTCTGCAAAACTAGAAAAAAAAAAAAAAGTTCAGGGAAGGGGAAGGAGGTCCACCATGAATCAACTCGACAAACTGATAACATAGTATGCCTTGATAAAGACCCTGAGATTGTTGCCAATTTGCTAAGAATATTTTATTGTATACATCAAAAGCTTTTTTTGTTTGAATACTCAGCACCTAAAATTTTATATTAAAATGGGGATTTGCATATCTTGTCTTCGGTCTGACGATGAAAACGTCGATCAGAATGTTGATGAAAACACACCATTGATGGCAGACAATGAACAGAACCAGAAACAAACAGAAGAAGAGCTTCGTTCAGAGCTTCGGAACAAGGAGCTTAACAACATCCTCAATTCTGCAAACGATCATCTTATAGATTTGGGCTCTTTCATACAACAGGAATCACAGAGCTTTCAGCAACCAATACCGTCTCAATCATTCCAGCATGGCGATACAGAACCTAGCACAGCATCATCGGTTGTAATGGAGCAGCAGAAATCTATGCAACAGCCGCAAGCTGTCCAGGATATGACCATGTCCAATCTGAGTCACGTAACAACAAACACGGTGAATGCTTCAAGTGATATTATTAAAGTGGAATTGGAAAGCCAACAACATGCGAAGGATGAGGTTGATAGAAACTTGAATGCGCTTAAGAGAAGGCTAGGTCCTGAAAGACTTGAGAAGCTAACTGCCATAGATACATCAAAAATAGGTCCCTTAGTTGCTACATTAGAGTAAGAGCCTTCGCACTTGAAAGTAACGCAACGGGACACGGGTATGTTCTTTTTATTTTATAGCACAATTCTAGCCACGGTGCTCAGTAACTATTAAAACTACCGGGCTATAGTATACACATATACAATACAAATCTATTAGTACATCGCATTACAAATCAAGCGACCTTAACCCAAACCTTCACTGATTCTTTAAAAAATTGATTTCCATCTTTAATAACGGTTTCATCTGCAGTATTCGTTACAGTGGAAACAGTATCCGGCGAGTCACTGGCCTTGTGAGATGCAGATCTTGTAACAACGCCATCTTCGGAAATTTTGGCATCGGCTGCGACTTTTGCAACTAAATCTTTAGCTTTCTCCTCTTCAGTTTTCTTTTTCTTTAATGGGAATGGAACCTTCAGCTGGAATTCAAAGAGGTTAAGTCCAAGACCCAATTTAAACTCAAACTTGCAGGCCACAAACTCCCCATCATCATCGTCGTCGTCATAAGATATAGAAAGCGGCTGGGGTTTCAAAATTTCTTTATTGACCTTCAGCTCGGTAGTATATTTCTCGTCAATGATTCGATTTTGTAGTGAAACAAGAACAATCAATGGTTGCCCTATTATTTCTTCTGCTGGAATCGTTATTGAGTAAGTTGATCCACCAATAGTAGAATTTCCAGCAGGTTCAATCATACAATGTTCAAAATATTCCGTCACATCAGAGCTGTAGGAACTATACTGGCGAACAGCTGAGGAAAATGTAAAGCGCTTAATAAAGGCCGTAATATCATCAACAGCCTCCACATTCTTGGCCTTTTCGATGTCATGCTTTCTAATGAATGGAATAACATCTTGCGCAATAATTGGTGAAGGTGCTGCCACCACGGTTTGTGGAGGAGCAGTGGTTTGTTCAACTTTACCACTAGTAGTATAATCTTCCTCTATCTGTGAAATGATTTCGTCCGTTGGAAAATCTTCCTCCGAAGCTCCTTCAGCATGACGTCTCAGATATTCGGCCTTAATCTGGGCCTCGATCTGCTTTTGCTTATTGCTTTTCCTGCCACGTCTTTTTGGAAATGGGAATATACTATCCGGGATGACTATCTTCCTTTTTAACTTTGGCTTCTTCTCCTCTTCTTGCTTCTTTGGCTTAGATATTGCAGGTTCTTGCTCCACGATATCATCCGTAACCTTACCTTGCAAACCGAACTTATCCATCTTTTTCTGAAAGTATGTCTTCAAAGTAATCGCATCCCGGTAAATTGCACTACCCGCTGCATTGTACGTTGTCGCATTCAAAAATATGAGTTCAACATCATCTCGGAAACTCTGAATCCCTGCAGCACCATTTTTATACCGACCTGCTTTTAAATTTTCTGCAACATCATTAAAACACATGCCCTTTTTAATGACTTTATAATAATCTGGATACTCGTTTCCGTCAACTGGATTCATAAAAGGTATCGATAACTTGAGACTATTCTTATGATGTGAAGATCTGAAGGCAATAACCGACCGCAAAATCTTGTTCAAGTTAGACGTGTGATCCTTCTGTTCGAACAAATCAGAAGCAGAAGATTCCTCAGAAGGTTTGACGGGAGAGGTGGTCAATTCTGCTTCCGTATTTGCGGTGGAACTTTCATCACCAGAAGACTCTGCCTTAACTGCAATATTATCATCCTTAGAAGAAGGCCTTTCCTTTCTGTTTTCTTCTGCAAATTTCTCACAGTGAATCTTCGCAAATTCAAAGAGATGATGCGCGTCTTTTGCTATCAGACTATCGACTCCATTATAAGAAGCTGCATTATCACTCATCAACTTGAAATATTGAACAAATTCATATAATGTTGGTAAATCGGCCGACTTGGTTTTCCTTGGATTGGCTTTTATTTGAATCTCGTGAAGTGATATTGGCTGACTGATTATGTCATAATAATCTGGAAACTGCCGTTTTGGCGGAAGCTTCATGAATGGACCCGCAATATATTCATCAGTTTTTTCATCCTTGAGGTTAATTGCCCCGTCGATTGTAGAGGAATAGATTTCTTTCATCATCTTCTTGGTAAAATAATCATCTTTATGAATGGTGGTCTCTATCTCAACGTTTTTTAGCGCGTCTTTCGTGCCACGATGGATTGTCAACGTAACGGCTGGTCGTCTTCCCCTTGGCATTTTCAAAGATACGAAAGAAAATTATTTATATGCACAAATTGAATAAGCTTTTCCCACCTGTTCAAACCCACTAAATCCTGCCTGGATTTCTATCGTAAATAAACTGGAGAAACACTTGATGAGACAAATTAAAATGTATTTTTTGTAGTACCACTAAGCAGGGGAGGGGAAAAAATTTACGGAGATCATACAAATATTGATTACCTAAGCGGCAAAAAGCAAACTCGGTTGGTAATTAAACTTGTATTTTATTTTCTTATGAAACAGAGAGACTGCATTGAATTCCTCGCAATGAAAATAGTCCGAAAAGAATCAAAAGTTTGTGGGGACCAATTAAAGGCTTTTAAGTTAAAAACAACCAGGTACATACTAATACAACGGAAATCAGGTGACATAAAATAGCTGTTAGGTATGGCAAAATACGAAGTAAGTATTTCTTTTTTCTTTTGAAACTAGGGTGCTTTCCATAAAATGTGTTTAGAAGTACTAACTTTCATTTCAACTGAAACAGGTTATTGACGAAGATCCAAAATTCGGTAAAGTGGTCAGATATTTTCGACCAGCTGATTATGCATTATGGGGAGGATCGGCTGCGGGTGCTCCATTGCTTCTTTATTTGATGGAACAATATGAACCTGCATCTGGAAGAACATTTAAAGCTCCACCAGCAACCTTTGTAAGGGCAGCAGGTTTGATTGGAGTAATAGGAGGTTTTATCCTAGCATATAACGAGTCCACAAAAAGATTTTGGGGTCTTTCCGAGAATAAAAGAGAGGTTCAGAAAGACAGGTATGAGGTGAAAAGACTTTTATCTCAGGGGAAGAATCCTTATGGTGTTGAGAAGTCGTCTTTAACACCATATCTTCAAGATGTTGCTTCAAGAAACTCAAACCACTCTCAGTTGCTCCTCTCAATGATACCTTGGTTTAACTTTGTCAACCATCCAAATCATGGTGTCGATCTAAAGAAGTATTATGAGGTTAGGGATGGAGAGGAGAAATGGGAATTTAAGAATCTGGTTCCTTTGGAAAAGATTCCAGGCGTTAAAATGAACGAGAACTAGGACACAGATTACTTAGTTACACATATATGTATTCGCAAATCATTTATTTATTTATTCATCGACTACTTTTTTTTATCAAGTAGAAAACTATGTTTTCTTCCACTTTAAATTACATATGCTTTTTCAAGTAAAATACATTTGAAAGCTTTATAAAGCCACCATGAAGAAAATAAGACTCTGAAGTAATCATATCATCTGGAATGATTTATAAATGATTTATAGCATGAGACCCAACGGAATATATATTTCCATCAGACATGATCAGATGGATGGATGAATCGTATACCAAGTCACCGGTTTGTTATCGAAGGCGTTTCGACAGAAATCTATAAATCAACGAGCTTCAAACTGAACCATACGCTTAGTTCTAGCTTTATATAACACTCTATGACCACACTCTTTGCATCTAACCGGCTCCTTTGGGGATAGAGTGAATGTTGCGGCACATTGAGCACATATATATTTGCAGCCATAATTCTTCACACTTTGTATACCAGATGCAGCATTACCAAGATTGGTTGCCGATGGTGGCACAAATCCTTCTCTGCTTGACATTTCTATTTACTGTATGTGCGTATACTGTTAAGATTCTTAATTCAGTGGAAATTATGTAAAGTGGTAGGTATATATAAAAAGAGTGAACCTTTTTTTTTTCTAGAGCTAAAATTTTTTATATTTTTCTTCCCATCCTCGCTTTAGATATCGTCAAATAGATCTCAGTTCAAGTTCGGTTCAACTGAAAAATAAGTAAAGAACGTAACGGGGTATATATCTATATTTCTCTAAAAGGGGGAATCACTGGGAAAAGTTTTAAAACTAAAGGTTGCAGATTAAATACAAAAAGCATATATATAGATTCACTTTCGTTTGAATTCAACTACTTTGGCGCTATAACAGACATGTCCCCCACCTGCGTGCGATGTGTACAATTATAGAGAAACTTGCGTTTCCAATACGACCCAAGAAACCCATAAGGACTTGTTTATTTAATCCTAGGTTACCTTTTTCGAAGCCGCTATGCTACTCCTTTTCTAGAATATCATTCAATTTGTTCAGAGCTGTGCATTTCGAGGCTCATAAGTTAACTTCAGGTCCGAACACTTCGGACCGAATAGTTTCACAAAAGGTTACATCAGTGCCAGAACAGAAATTGAAAGATATTGTCTCTGAAAAAGAGCGGATAGTTGCCAATAAGCTTAGAACGGAAATTATTGCGCTTACAATTGGTAATGGTAATACTAGCCATCTTACTTATATTCCATCCGATTTTCATCGCATATTTAAGGTGTACTGGGTAAAAAATATGCCGAAAGGTTCCGCAATGATGAAGAAGCTCAATAGCAGATACTTTTTGGGGCAAAATGCACAAATTAGAAGTGAAGAATTACAAATTTTTGTTCATGAACTAGTAAGGTTCAAGTATATCAATATCTCCCAGAAGATATCTTCGTTCTTGCTTAAAAGTATTGTGAACAATACTTCTTTTCGCATAAATAGTCTTGGGATATACAATGATTTGATTGACTTTTTCAGTTCATCTGGAAGAGACAAAGTAGTAAATACTGTTTTTAACAAGATGAAGGTTTTGAATGTCAAGCCGAGTGCTATGACATACAACATTTTGGGAAAAAACTATTTGGCGACCACTGATTTGAACGTTGAAAGACTGCAAATATGGAAATCCATTATCTTTCAAATGAATGCATTGTCAATAAAACCCGATTTGGTTAGCTGGTACATAACATTAGCCCTGTTAAAGCCGGGATCAGTGATTAAATCCTCTTTTGAAAATGTGATGATTAAAGCAAACTTGACATATTGTCCAAAATTTAACGATATTAAGTTGGTAGATATGATTGACACCAATGCAACAACAGAACAAATTATTGAATATTACAACAGGCAACAGAGAACATTTCTTGATGTCAACTGCATGAATACCGTGATTTTTCAACTATTACGTAAAGATAGCTTCCACAGAGCTTGGAATTTTATGTGTTCAGAAGCATCACACAAAAGCATATCCATTTATCCATCATGTTCAACAGTTTCGGTATTTGTTAAGTACTTCAGAGTTAGTGGTAACTTGGAGCAGATAATAAGGCTATTGAACACTTTCCGATGTAAATATGGACTTGTGAATTATAACTGTCACAGGACTGTTTTAGCATATCTTTTGAAGTTTCCTGATGGGAGTCTCCCATTTTGGTACCCCCTCATTGTGAAATACTTTCTTAGGTATGACATCACATATGGATTGGGTCGTCATAGATATCTGAAGTCATTGGTATCTAACTTTGAGCTGAAACTAGAACAGAATTTCCCCTATACTTCACAAAAAAATAGTTCAAATCTGCTTTGCAGCATCAAACTTAAAGGATCGACGAAATTTGAGGATATGTTCTTTGCGAACATGAGACGTCTTTTTGTCAAGGACAAGAGTCTAGAAGGTGGTGCTAAGAAAAACAGTTTATTTAAGGGAAATCAGAGAAAATTTTCTGATTCAAGTAATAATATATTTCATGAAGGTGAATTAGATTTCTCGCCGGACTATAATATTGGGAAACACGAGGATTGGATAGAAAGTATTATATCGAAGTCAAGGTCCCAAATTACCAAATGAATGATCATCATAATAATAATACTCACACATACATAACATTCACAGTCGGATATTAACGTTAAGAAGGATCGCCTTCCCTTCTTTAAATCTTTCAACTTTTCACGACATATAAATGCGATCGAATTCTTACATATCTATCTTGTATATAATGTGGTGCCAAAGTTAATATCGGGCCATGTAACATCTAATTTATACGTTACAAAGCATAGCCATGCGTGCAATTACCGCCATAGAATGTACTGATTGTTGTTAAATGGATGTCCACCGTTCTAATGAAACTCAAAGGAGATAACCTTTCAACATCTAACAATAACCACGAAAACCAGACTTCAAGCAAGAAGAGACTAATATATTAATATTTATCAATATTTACATCTGATCCGATAGGTTTGTGAAGAATTAGACTAACTATTATATTGCCCTAAATATTGCCTACGTAAAACCACACACCATGAAACGGACAGGGTCACATTTTACTGGATCCGGAAATTTATAACGCGTGGATTAGGGTTTGTTAGAATTTTTTTTTTTTCTATCAGCAGAGAATAACATAAAAATAGAAGCTTATTGTTGATGTTTAAAATGGGGAAGAAAAAAAAAACAATAGAAATTTCCAATGTTGGAACGCGTTAATGGTTAGTCCCGAATTTTCATTCAGGCGGGAGAAAACCTGATTGAGCAATACAAAATGGGTTAAAAAGGAATTTGTAAATGAATGTGCTTGCAGGTAAACCCAGTCGCATAGCTGGCTTGTAACTGATGGGCACTGTCTCGTTGAACTAATAAGTATAATACGTATAGTTTTAAAATTAAAAAAAAGCAATAATCGGGTGTGTACAGAAATAAATGAAAGATATATATCCCTTGAAGATGGGTATCGCTTTTATAAATTCAATTAATGGGATCAGCCTGGATTGATCGGCTCTAAAAGGCAAAAAAGGCACATATACAATGATTTTTTTGAAGGTGGATAAAAAAAAAGTGATAACCACAAAGTAGTCTTAGCAATGAAAGGAGCCGATAAACACACAAACTTTTATCAAGGGAAAGTAGCGGTCGGGTTCCGCCGGCACCGTTAGTGTTAGTCTAACACTAAATAGTTTACCCAATTTCATTGAAGATTTAAAGCTACAGCAGATTAAATCATTAGGATTGCTAATATTTGAGCGGGTTTGATGTATGAACCCCTATGCTAACCCTATTAATAAAAGTTGGCAAAATGCGCAACAGGAAAAAAGGAAAAAATGGGAAAGGAAAAGTCATGTAACGCGTGTGGCTCTAATTTACTGCTAGGAAAATCTATCCAATGTAAATGTTCACTATAGATTACGCGGAAGAGCAAATCAACGAAGAAGTAAATTTGTGATAAATCATTCACATACACAATTTTAATGATGCCCAAATTACTGCAATGGTAATCATCAAAGATTAAAATATAAAGGTACATATTAAATTTCCTGTGTAAATCTCCATCAGAGCATTGTTCAGTATGTAAGTTAAGATGAATATAACGAAGGCTTGACTAAGGGTTTTAACCTGTAACCTTCCTATTTTAGCCCTTGGCAAGCAAACTGTGCGGAACAAATCAGAAAAGCACGCGAAAAAATGAGCTGGAAATGGGTTGATGGTTTGGAAAAAAAAATAAAGGGTGAAAGCTATTGCATTACAGGTAGCCTATTTTCCTATCATTACTTTTTTTTCCCTTTCCCTTTCCTGGCGACGGTTCCATTTTCACCAGCAATGCCATTTGATTGTGCTGCTACTTCTATTTTTCACGTAGTTTTTGAACACAGCCGGCTGAAGTTAGTAACAAATTTTTTTTTACTCTGCCTCCTCTTCAAGTAAAATTTTCCCGTTTGGACCCACCATTTGCACTCACAAATTAGATATCGACTCCTTCATCTCGGATAGTTTATAAGTGTGCTATTCTACTGTACAGGGTTGAGGTTAATTATCGCACCGAGCGTATATATAAGCGGAAGGGATTGATCAGCTCTTAAAAGCTTTTTAACAGTTACTGTTTTGACTCCAGCAGAGCGTATGCTGTTTTTCTTTAAAGTGATATTTAACCAAGTCTGAAGAAAAGCGTTTTAAAAGAGGCAAATCTGAGCATCACAATATAAAATCGTGAGGTGGTCCCATTTTCACTTTTATGCTCGCTATCTGTTGGACTGTCTGCTTTGTTATAATCACTTTGCTTCATAAGAAAGAACTCTCCGAAATTGAGAGCTTCGAAAATTTCTGAGGGTAATTGTTATCCACAGTATGATGACATCAACTCCACCTGGAAATAACACAAATTATAAGAATTACGCGTCTTCTTCGTTATTGTATAGTGATGGACTTTCGAGCAATTCCAATGCGTCAGATCCGTTGAATTTTGATCACGAGCAATTTTTTGCACAAACCCAAGACCAGTCCCAACAAAATGAGCAGCTTGCAGATTCCAATGATCTTATGGATTTCGTTCCTATTTCAAATAATATAGATACCACAAGTACACTACAATTTACCGGACAAGGCTTGGATGCTATTAACGGTCAGACGAACGGAGCTTCTGCGATTAGATTTCCCGAATCATTCTCCAATTCCACCATTTCATCGCTAAACTCAATGGCAAATCAGGTGAATCCATCGGCATCTTCTTCCTCCGTAAGCAATAACAACAATTATGCCATTAATGGTAATCATACACCTCTGCGCGCTTCCACAAGTCCCACGGGACTTCGGAGTAAGTCAATGATTACCATAACCACAACACCAATACAGACACAGACTCGGGCTGATGGTTTACTGACAACCCCAAGGAGACGCAGAGCCATTTCAAATGCAAGTAGTATACGCAGAATATCAAGATTAGCCGAGAAGTCGCCAATGAATGGAAATAATCCTTTTTATACTCCTCCATCATTCTTATCACCAAAAATTCACAAGCATCGGAAGCAAACTTCTATCTCTGCATCAATTTCTTTGAGCCACCTTGACACTGATTTTCAGCTTCAGCAACAATTTCAACAAAGGCATGCCGTTGGCTCTCCGATAACAACGCCGTTGAGAACACCGGGTGCATCTTTAGACGGGTCACATGATGGCTTAGTGGATCCAGAGGATCGGGAATATAATCATTACGGTGATTCATCTGGCCCTTTTATCGCACCTTCGCTGCTTATAAAAAGCAAAAGCAACGTGGGTCTAAGTTCAACGGACTCAAAGTTTGGTGGAAAGCTTTCAGATTTGGAAGAATACTCCCAGAGGCGAAAACAACTACAGTTGCAAATGCAGATGCAGCAGCAGAAGGAAACCCAAATTATTCAGCAAGCCAATGGCCAGCACAAGAAGTCGAGTTCAACACCTTCAGATGAGGAGTTGTTACAAGCTTCTAATAACTTCATCAATCCGGAATTTTTGGAAAACCCTCAAGATATCATGCTCTTAATTGATTCCAACAATGTGGAAGATGCATCAAAAAGAAAAAATGGAATAAAGCAAAAATCTAGCTACCCGAACTTGAATTATGGATATGAACTTCAGAGAACCCAAATGATGAATAATCGACTCCCGCGCACAAAATCCATGCCACCGAGGAACGTTTTGAGTAATGGCCGGTTGCCACAACGGGGGAGTCGTTTCAGAATTACTCGCTCTAGATCTTCGATGAATTTGAGTGAAATCGCTGCGTCGAAGGAGGCCAAGAATGCAGCTTTGCGTAAAGCATCGGTAGGACAGCATCAAAATTTCCCAATTTCGGAGTATCCTGAGGTGGATGTTTTACCTACTGAAATGCAACTTGAGCAGTCACCACCAACTGATTTAAGTGGAGCCACATCGTCGTTGTCAAGTAATGTTTACACTGACGGAGTTAATCCACTGGATCAATATCTAACACCACCTACGACGGCATCATCAAAAGAAGGTACAAAAACTGTCACGTTTAAGACGGAGGAAGAGCAGGAGGAAAACGATACTAGCTTGGAGAAGACATCGAAAACACACTCCAAAAGAAGTAAAAGGCAGACAAAAGCAAAGTCTAAAAAGGCAACGACCCTCGTTCTTACCGATTTTGAAAGGTCAAAATTGGATTTACCACAACAATCTGCTCGTTCCAAATCTAGATCTAGGAAAGGTGGAAATGATAGCAAGAAGATTCATGAATGTCCGTTGTGTCATTCAAGATTTCAGAGACCTGAACATGTCAAACGGCACATGCGCTCACATTCTTCTGAGAAACCATTTGCTTGTCCGCAACCCAATTGTAACAAACGCTTCAACCGGAAGGATAACCTCAAACAGCATTTGCGCAAAATCCATGGTCTGAAGGGGTGACTAGATGGTGTATTGACACAGCTCATGAGGTGCCTGCTCCTATTACTTCTTTCTTACCCCTTTTTTTTTACTTGCATTCGGTGTACTTTTTGCATTTGCATTTAGCTTCCATGTTAACTTTGCTGTGCTTTATTTAAAGCGGAGTAGTGTCTTCATCGTTAAACGCTCATACTCTATTATTATTGCACTTACTTTTTTTTCCCCTCGCTTCTTTTTCAATGTTTACTACTTCCATTCAATCTTACAGAACAAACATAGATTTAAGTGGATGGACCGGTTGTGTGGAATGGCATTCATATATTATGGGGAAACTGTAAACAACATAGAAAAAAGTATATGTATTTCGATACGTATTATCATTTGTTGCTTTTTCTTCTTTCCAGGAAAGATAAAAATAAAATTACACTGTCATAAATTTAAATCCCTATTCAATCGATAGAAACAAATAAACACAAAATTGATGGAAAGGAAACAGTCATATCCATATTCAATCAAACTTCCAGACATCATCCGTTATTCACAAAGCATCTCTTATTTGGGCATCAACTGGCATATCTGTAACGTCTACAGATGCAACCACATTAGACTTATGGAATTCTTGTTTCATAACTGTGGCCAATCCGTAGAATACAGCATCAACAGTAAATAATATTGCAAGGGCAAGTAATGACGTGCTCTTGCAAAGTAGACTCAAATACTGGATAACAGCGTAAACTATGTAAAACAATGTTCTTGCTAAGTTTGAATCCAATGACTGCACCAAGGATATGAACTTATCTGGAACTCTAAATATTTTCATCAAGAATGGAATCTCGACAAATGCAAGTAACACACCTTGCACGATAGCAAGAATCGCAAACACTATAACCACATTTGCATGAAATAGATTCGCTATACCCAAAGCAATTGAGATGAAAATCATAAATATTCCAAGCCATTGACCATATATACTGTTAAAACTCTTAATGTTAGTAATTGAAAAATGGTTGGTTCATACATGTGAAGTGTTTATATTTGATGCATACCTGAAGTTACGAGATTGAAGGTCGGCTTTGAAGCCCGAAAACTTAATATAATCCGTAAGCGCCATTTTCTTCTTTCCTTAATGCTCTTATTTCTCGAGAAGGATAGACCTAGTTTTCCTAATGTTCTATCAAGAATGCTTTTTGGCTGTATTATGGTCTAAATTAAAGGCTTTTTATAGAAAAAAGAACAACAAGAAGTAATTGAGCTTGACAGGAATAAGGCGACCATAAACCCAACTTTTTTTAAGTAAATTGTGGTTACCTGGCCATTTGTGCGGGAAAAAAAGCGCACACAACTAAGTCGGGTCGATGGCGTCGCTAACGTGTCTTCTTTTTTAGTAGTATCCGTGCGCGGGGGATGATAGGCTATGAGTAAGGCTCAGTGGTACGAGCAGGAATTATTATATAATAATATACGTAAATGATTGAGGGATATCCATCAGCATTGAATGAATATACGAGCAGCCTATTTATTTACTTGTTAATTCCAAGTTTTACTTATTTTTTTGTAATAATTAATTCTGAGAGCGTTGTCCTCTCAAATGCTAAACGATATCAGATTTTGAATAGTTCAAATTCATATACATCAATGACGGAAGGCTCAGGCGAGGATCACAACAGAAATACTGCCAAGGAGAACCATGAATTCGAAGATGATGAGGATGATGAGTTTACTGCAACCCTTGAACAGGTTGGGGTACTTCCTCGGTTTTCTATTTGGCCACATATGCCATCTATAGATTACGATCCCAAGAAGATTGCAAAAAGGCTTGTCACTGCTGCTGCCTACTATTTCCCCGATAAGTCCAATGTCGAAGAGATTTTCCAAGATAAAAAAGATAACATAAAAAGCCTTTGCATGAATTTGAGTGAATCTTTCACAGAAATTGTTGATTCTGCTATTCGTTATCCTGTTGAAGATCTTAACATAGACGATGAAGAAGCGGTAGAGTTTATCCCTGTTGTGCAAGGCAAATCACCGAAACAAGATACGCCGGTTCCTTCTGGAGTTGAGATGATCAAACAAGTCTCTATGAGTAAAATATCTTTAGCTGATGATCGGCTGGTAAATTATGATCACCTCACATATCTTACCTTTGAGCAGTTTAAGGATCAGAAGTTTTTGAGGGATAGAATCAAAAAGATCTTGAAGCTCGATTTATCCCCATTAGATCAGCGCTTTTTAATTCAGAAATTGATGTCCAGAACTTATCGAGAGAAGAAAAAGTATACAGAGAGTCCTTTTCAATATAATGACGATCACTGCAAAAAAAATGGAAATGGGGTTGTGGATATGGATGGCATGATTGATAATGATGATGAACATGCCAGTAATTCGGATGAGGTATTTTTAAGTGATGAGGCACTACGGCCAAACTATTTCAATAAGGATAAAATGATTTTCGGATGCAAGCATTACCGGACAAATTGTAAAATTGAATGCCCAGTTTGCAAAGGATGGTACCCATGTCCACATTGCCATGATGCAGTGATCAAGACTCACAAACTTCAAAGAAGGTTGACGCGACATTTTTTATGCATGTATTGTAATACTCCACAGGATCCTCAACAGTACTGTGCGAATTGCAATAAACCGTTTGGTAGGTACTATTGCGACAAATGTAAACTTTGTGATGATGATCCAAATAAGCACATATATCATTGCGATAAATGTGGAATCTGCAGACTTGGACTTGGGCTCAACAAGGATTATTTTCATTGTGACAAATGTAATGTTTGCATATCGATTGAGCTACGTGACAAGCATGTATGTATCGAGAATTCGACACGTTCAAACTGTCCCATTTGTGACGAGTATATGTTTAACTCCTATAAAACGGTGGTATTCATGTCATGTGGTCATCCAATACATCAGGCCTGTTATGATATGTATACCAAGCATTCATATAAATGTCCATTATGTTCCAAATCTATTGTGAACATGAAAGCTCAGTTTCGAATTTTGGACAAAGAGATCGAGCAAACGGTGATGCCAGAGGAACTCAGTAACTGGAAGGCACTTATAAAGTGCATTGACTGTGGTGGTCGATCAAAAGTTCCATATCATTATCTTGGACTACGATGCAAACATTGTGGCAGTTACAATACCATGCAGGTGAAGCTTTTAAAAAATGGGGATGATAAAGAGTCGTGGGACTCTAACCCTAATTTTGTTAAAGAGCAACCGCATACAGTTAAGAATGAACTTGATGAAAACTTTTTATTTGAGAAAAAACGTGATGATGAGGTTAGCAGAAATGATTCCATAACTAATGGATTAGATCAAATTCATGCAGATAAGCCGAATGAAGATGCGTTTGGAGATTCATATGTGAGGAACTTTGTTCGTGTAATTAACAGATTTGAAAAATACCCAAGCATTAGTGAAGCATTCAAGGATTGGATGAGGACATCGATGCCTGATATGCAATAAGCTTGATGTAATGATTGTATACAATCTATCTCTGAAAGTGCTCCTTATTATGAACTTGCTATAAAAAATGACTTTGAGAGTAAAATGATGTGTTGGTGAAATTCAAAAGTAGAGAGTGTATATAAATTAATAGCGTGAAAAATCGAATATATTATGCAAATATTAATGAACAGATCAAAAAAAAATCAAACGATGAGGATATTCTATTCTATTTTGTGAGATGGCGACTTCGAAGACTAGCTATAGGAACATTGAGTATCCGACTCCTTCTGTTTTTATCAACAGTATTGCTTACAGAAGATGGCACGCTTTCCTCAGAATTGGCCGTTGTATAATTTCCCGATTTTGCGTCCAAATTCGGTGTTCCAGCCCTCGAAGGTTTTATATCAGCTGATTTTGAAGTCTCAAACTCCGACATTGAAGTTGCTGAGTTTAATTGCTTATGCAAAAGCAGTGAACGTTTTGACGATGCCGAACTCAGTCTTCTCGAATATCGCGGTGTGAGTTTTGTGGTTGTTTGGGTTCCATCATCTAATGATACTCTAGAATGTCGAGTGGGTGAATTATCGTCGTTAAGTGAATATGATCTAAAGTTTCTTCCCGACATAGAGGAAGTTTTGGCGGGTGAGGTGATAGTTGAAGTAACACCCAAAGGTGATGGAATCTCAGATTGAGTTGAAATTGGACTCCTCCTAATTGATGTAAGCTCAGATACACTGACAGGTGGAGGTGCCCGCCTATTTACATATCCATAATATCCGTCAGATGAATGACCCGTGCCTTCGGAACGGAAGCTAATACCAGATGAATTGCGAAGCGTTGTCAACCCTAAAGCTTCCGCACTTCCCTTGCTATTTAATTTCCATGCGGAAGCAGGACTCGATTCAAAATTATCATCTTCGAAGTCGCTCGAAAGTGAAGAAGAAATGGAGTACTTTCTATGTCTAAAAGTTGGAATAGCATCAATTGATGGCCTAAGCCCCGAAGTACTTGAGTTCGAAGTGTGTGGCTGATGATCCTGTGACTTGAATTCTTGCTCCACCGCATTTTTCGGAATCTGTTTTTTCAAGGCTAAATATTTCTCTTTCGTTTCATAATCATAAACAACATCAAGTGCAGACCAACCTTCATTATTTACCATGGTATCACTTGCTTTAGCTGAGACTAGAGATTGAGCACAAAGCAGAAACCCATACTGAAGAGCCAAGTGTAGTGGTGTGTTCCCATCGTCATCAACAATATCTGGATATGATCCATTTTGCAACAGTATTTTAAGGCACTCCGGATAGTTTTTCAGGCAACATATATGTGAAGGTGTGTAGCCGTGGTCACCACGTTGATCAATGCAAACACTGAAGTATTCCAACAAAAGATGTAGAGTATGCCTGGAATTTCCCGAACAAGCCGCATGAAGAACTGTGTTCTTTTTGAAATCAAGCTTTATCTCATCTTCTGAGGTAATCTGGGTATAGTCGTTTGGAAATGTACTACCACTGCTTCCATAACTACTTCCACGCTTTCTTGAGCCTTGCACCGGAGTTACAGAATTATGAGATGATGATGCTTCTTCTTTTGTACTGTCGACACGTACCAGTAGCTGTCCTAATATAACCTCTGCAATTTCGTACCTATCATGAAACGCGGCATAATGAAGATTTGTCCATCCATTCTTTGGATCAATGTTATCGAGTAAGTCTGGATATCTTTTCAGTAACCTCGTAACTATAAAATAATTCCCGTTGATTATGGCCTTGCGTAGACGGATTGCTGGATCAGACATCTATTGTATGGTTCGAATGATTAAGCAAAGCTCTATTCCTGTTCAAATGCGGTTGAAGTTCCGATCATGCAATTCGTCTAGAAAGTGACGAGCCAGTAGCAAATGCAAAAGCAGTGGTGTTTGATGATAGCCTTCAAATTAATGTTGAATAACTAATAATTGCTAATTAAAATCAGGAGGTGCTGTGTGTAGAACTTCAAATCTGTGGAGCTCAACCTTATTAAATGCAGTCTTGTCGAGAATTGACAGTATAAAGGTTAAATTTAATACCGCACAAATCGAATCGGCCACACTAAGATTTAGTCTGCATTTTTGGCTGCTTTGTCAAACTTTATTTTTACCTTAATTTATTTGTCACTTTTCTCTATTTTTCCTCCCTCATCTTTTTTCTTTCCCTTTTTTTTTTCGTCATCATCATATCATATCCACACCTTTCCAGCTCACTCCTTAATTACGCGTTCATCCATGACGGGACTCATTACACTTGAACCACGACAGATAAAATATGCATTAGAAATCAAAAATATTAATATTAATAAGTAAAAAAAGATAAAAGAACCTCGTCAGAAAAGTAAAACACATGTTAATTCTAGTCATTTAGTACATATACTTGAAATCGGGATTGAGATCACCGTCTATTAGCTTAGTTCTCTCATCCTTTAGTGCCCACTTCTCACGATAGTCAGGAGTCTGTTTTAATTTGTTCATGCGCACAGTATATAACGTGTAAACGCATGTAACAACAAACGATAATGCAACAAAGAAGATGGAAACAACCATACCAGTATGATAATTTGGAGCATCGGTATTAGGGAACAACCATGGTGAGATGATACCACCAATGTTACCAAAGCCGACAATTGTGGATGTTCCAACGGATTTATTTCTGTGACCTGCGAAGTTCAAAGAAAAAAGGCAAACAACAGCGGGCATAGCAGAGTATAAGCCAGTAACCGCTAAGAAGCATCCAGCATACTTAACTTTGTAGTCTTCGGATGCCATTACCATCGCAAAACCAACGATAGCTATGATGCATGAAAATAGAGCAAATGGTAATCTAAGTCTGGCTTTATCCGAAGCAATCGACAGAATACAAGTGAATCCCCAGGCAAGAATCCATGGATATATTGAATGTTCGTTGGCGCTCCATGAAGTGTATCCCAAGTATTTTATAATTGTTGGGGCAAAATAGGCATAACCATATGAAGGAATCACTAAGGCGAAGTAGCAAAGTGCGGTTAAATAAGCCTGAGGAAGTTTATAAAATCCCAAAATGTCTCTCCAGTTCATATTCACTTCAAATGCGGACTTACCAGCATCATATTCAAGTTTCCGTTTCAAAAATTTACGTTCATTGTCATTGAGGAAACGGGCTTGCTCTGGGAAGTCTGCAATGGCAAAGTAAAGGAATATGGCCAGAAATGCAGTTATAGCACCCTCGATAAGGAAAATCCATTGCCACGAAGAGTATCCTCTGACACCATCTAAGTCGTGAATTCTAAATGCAATGGCACCAGCACATCCACCTGCTAGACAAGTACAACTGAAAAAGAATGAGAATCTTCTTTGCGACTCTCGCTTACAGTAATAAGAGGAAAGGAGGTAGAACAAAGCGGGAAAACTACCACTTTCGAAGACACCCAAGAAGAATCTGCATGCGATCAAGCCGCTGTAATTTTTGATGAAAGCCTGACACATACCAGCAATACCAAATAGAAATATCATTGTTCCAAGCCATAGATGTGGACTCACGATCTTCATGAGATAGTTCGAAAGAACCTCGAAGAAAACATATGGCACAAAGAAAATTGTCAAGGCGGTGTTGAACTGATTGCCGTGAAGACCTAATTCATCCTCCATACCATACACCTTTGCATTTGAGATATTCACTCTGTCAAGAAATGCCAAGAAATAAAGCAAAATAAATGGTGGGACAACATAAAAATCAATCTTCATCATCAACTTCTTATGATTTATACCCATTTCCGTAGCCATCTTCTCAATTTCCTTGTCCTTTTCATCATCGCTCAAAGCGAGAACACTTCTTTCATCATCTTTGGTAGATTCAGATAGTATCGCTTTAGAGTATTCATCTGCCGAACTAGAATTCCTGGCATTATTTATCTTTTCATCACTTGTTGTAGAATTCGCCTGTGATAACTCCTCGAATGTGTGCTCGGGGGAGTCCGATTTGAGTTCAGTCATGTTTGTGAACCCCAAATATATTACCTTTACCTTTACCTTAAGTTACGGCTTTATCTTAAACTATGAATAAAAAAATTTCCATATAAACTAAACCCCTCTTTAAATACAAGTTCAAATTCGTTTACATTACATTCAAGTATATATACGACAAAACCCTGGGTCCATCGGATTTAAAGTTGAGAAATTTAATCATGACTTTTTACTATTTTTATGCATTATTCCCTTTTTGGATGCTACCAACGGTCCGACGAAAAATTTTTCTACGGCTTTAAAAAATTATCATGCAAGGGCGGAGAAATTTCAAATTCCTCATCCAATTAAATCGATCAGTACTCCGTTGACGGAAGAAAGACAGCTCCTGTTCACATTCAAACCGTTAGTCACTCGTGGACACCGGAAGACATGCTTGCATATTACTTGTGCTTTTTATACCAAGAAGTTTATTAATATCATGGTAACATTTTGAACAATAATAGTTAGAAGCAATATCGTATTAGAGCACCCTACTATTCCATATTACCATCTGCTAATGTTAAGCATCTTGGCAAAGTTTAAGTATCTTTTTTTCTTCGAATGAAGTTAAGAGCATTTCTTCTTTTCATTCGAAAAAAAAATTCAGTCATAACTCAACTCTTATGTATTATTTTTTGCCCTGTCTTTTATGTATGAGTAAGTTACCGGACATATGCGCGCTTCCCTGATACGGAGCTCTTCAAAACTAATTTTTAACTCTATTTTTTTTTTCCTTGGCTTTTATTTCCGTATGAATCAGAATGTGGGGATGCGCGAATTTCAGGAATCAAAATGTTTATGCAGAGATATTAGTGAAATGAACTTGAGGACGGCTCAAACAAAATATGAAAGATTTAACTTACTTATATACTAAGGTTGAATTACATTTTATAAAACGGTTATTCTTGGTTGATACATATGTTTTATCTTATAAAGCGCTTAACATAAAATGTATATATATCACTATTTGTATGTAGGTTATCGATCAGATAAAATATACTCCTTTTCTTTTACAGGCTTAATATTAACCACTTTAACCCAGACACCTTGCATTATATAGTATTGATAGATTTATTCTAAGTTATTAAAAATACTATGGTATTAATAATAAACCTTAAGTGGTTGAATTTCATACTTTTTTGGGGAAAATAAACGAACTTACCTTTTGTTTGCCAATGGCACAGAAACCATAAGTTATGAAAATCCTCTTCAACAAAGTAATTCAGGGATATTGGAGGAAGAAAATTTCAAGGTCAAAAGGCGGCTACGGCCACACCCAAAAATACCAACCGCAGGGGTAAGTGATAGGATTTAATAAGGTCACAAGAACATTAAGATGGAAAAATTCAATGTCATCTATCAATGGAACCGATTAAAATTAAACAAAAAAATGGTAACTGCTTTTTTGGCCTTTCCTCAACATAGAAATTGCCTTGAAGTGCTTAGGATCAAATTTTAAGTCACTGCGATCTGACAAGAAAAATAAGAAGAATTATAGGAAGCCGAGTGCGGAGAACTAGAGATCTGATATTTATTTTCATTTCCATCTTCCCGAACCCGTTTTCGATTGTCCTTTAATCCTATTGTCAGGAAACCTGATTTGATATTATAAAAATTTATATGATCAAATAGTAATGCAATATTACAGCAAACTTCTTCAGCCGCCCTTTTTCTTGGTTCCACATACTAACAAAATTCATAGTGACAGAATTAGTGTCCCGGGGCCTCTCACTTCTTTCACTCTCTCCTCATATCTCTTCCTATTTCCCCGTCGTCATGATAAAATAAGATTTGTTATATCCATAATTAAACTAGATACATTGGTTCATTAAGAGAATCACCTCTGACGTCTGTGATGTTCAATTTGCAGTTGTCCTTTTTTGTTATCATTTTAAGAACCACCAGAATTTCCTTATAAATTGCTTAGTCCCATTCTCCCAGATTTGCTTTCCTAAATATCTCCGCTGGTCCCAGGATGATTAATTTTTTCCCCCGAGTTTTGTTTCCCTCAAACGTATTTTTTTGACCTTTTAAAAATTTTGTGGGGAAGGCCGAGGTTGTCGCATTTAAATGCTGACAGGACTTCTTGAATATGTAGTGACACTGGAGCATATATATATATATATATATATATGTACATTTCTTATCAATATTTTATTTTTGATGTTCTTACTTATTAAATTCAAGATAATATATACATATATATATTTGGTGTCTTCCTATTCACTTTCTCTATTTTATCCATTTGATCTCCCTCACTGGAATCATCTTGTCTCTTACTAAAGGGAACTTTCTTTGCGTTCATTCCAGGATTATTTCATTATAACAAAAACAAATGTCATCTATTTCCACAGATAACAAAGTTGTTCCTACAACTGTGAAGCCCAAAGGCTCTCAAACGGAAAGAAGAATCATAGATCTTCTTGCCGGAGGTACTGCTGGATTATTTGAAGCACTATGTTGTCATCCACTAGACACTATCAAAGTGCGAATGCAATTGTACAAAAAGAGCAACTATCCAGGCCAAAGAGCACCAGGTTTGGTGAAAACAGGTGTGGACATTTTCAAAAATGAGGGTTTCTTAGCATTATATAAAGGATTGGGTGCCGTCGTATTAGGGATTGTTCCAAAAATGGCCATCCGATTTTCATCTTTTGAGTTTTATAAATCTATGATGTCGGATAAAAAAACTGGAAAGGTCTCTGGAATTGCAACGTTTACATCTGGTGTTTTAGCAGGTGTAACAGAGGCTTGTGCAGTTGTTAATCCCATGGAGGTTGTTAAAATAAGATTGCAAGCCCAGAGTAATGCAATAAAGCATGGCAATGCAAAAGATATCACTAAGCCAAAGTATAGAAATGCGATACAGGCTGGATATCTTATTGTTAAAGAGGAGGGATTCAAAGCCCTTTATAGAGGGGTGGCTCTTACTGCGGGAAGGCAGGCTATTAACCAAGGTGCCAATTTTACCACTTACACTTATTTGAAAAATAAATTGCAGAAATCGCAAAATAAAGACACACTTCCTACTTATCAAACTGCTGTGATTGGATTCATATCTGGTGCGATTGGCCCTTTCTGTAATAATCCATTGGATACCATTAAAACAAGACTGCAAAAAGAGGTTGGTAGCTTGAATGAATCTAACTTTTCTAGAGGTATCAAAATTGGACGTGCCTTATTTAAAGAAAGTGGTGTTAAGGCGTTTTACAAGGGTATCATTCCTAGAGTGGCAAGAGTTGCCTCCGGACAGTGTATTGTTTTCCCTGTCTACGAGTTCTTTAAAGGTAGAATGTATGATATGGCTGGATTAGAAAGACCAAAGCGTCTTAAATAATGAGCCATGCCTTTCGTGATTTAACAATGAGGTTTTTCATACTTTACCGTTATAGTACAATCAGTATTGACTTCTTGTTTGGTGTTGGGCATTTTTTATTTGTCAAATTAGTAAGGTTTATTATATTATATAAAAAATCTTGTTTCATACAACAGATATACATGATGGATAGTTATTTTCTTTACTTTTGTCTTATTCCATTATCTACACTAATAATTTCTTACCAGGAACGAGTTTATCTGCTTTACCTTAAAGCTAATCAAATTAATGTATAGCAATCATATTTAGTATGTATCCACACACGCAGCTTTTTAATTGTGCTCACTCTTTGTTATTTAAAGGAGGCATGCATGTATGACCATTTTTCCAATGTTATTTTTGTGATGTATTTATATAGTAATTGTTTGCGTCATTGCAAACCATTCGACTTAGATAAAAATAATCGAACATTTTGGCATGTCCAAATATGGTGTTATTAGATGCATAAAAATGCTGGAATAAGTAATTTGACTGATAAATTACTCCATGAGTTTTTTCCCATTTTCTTTCTTAATTTTTCCATCTTTAAATCGCCGCATAAGATGACGAAACTATTTTTTATATATATAAGTAACATTATAATGTATGAAGCGTTTCCAATTTAGTTTCTATCATCATAGTAATCAATACAATTCATTATTTTTGCTTATTTAATTGTTTTCTCATCTGAATTCGTCCTGATGACAGGAAAAGAGCAAGCGACGGACAACTGTGCTGTGGCGTTAAAGCATGACCCACGAAAAGACAATTATCATTTTCTTTCAAAAATACCAGATAACCTATTGACTTCAATAGTTCAACTTTCAACTTTACAAGAAAATGATGAATTTGAATGCGTTAATGCCACGAAATCGGAAAAGCGAATCTTAAAGCCATCCCCAATCCCAAAAAATGACTCCGGAATGTCCAATAATTCGTTAGAATTGGTATTAGATAAACTCATCTTCAAGCTTTCTGCCACTAAAAATACGGAAAAAATTGTAAGAGAGAATGACATAAATATGGAAGAACTAACCAAGATTTTGAAACATTGTTTGCTTAAAATAAAACAACTTAGCTTGTCTTTGGATATATCAAAAAAAGACAGTTTATCCAAAATTGATCGTCTAGAATTGGAAAGAAACATGTTACTGAAGGATATTGAAATGCTTAAACGTAAGCAATATTATTGTACACCTCATGAGAATACATTTACTCCAGCACCTATCCAACATGGGACCGGTTGTGATTATTTTAGCCAAATGACCCCTAACTCAACCCCGACAAAGTCGCCTTCAAAGCCCAAGGTATCTTCTCACTCTGAGGAGAGTAAAAAAATAAATAATAGTGCATCATCAATATATAGAAGCCCCAGAAGCAAACAAAGTGAACATCATTCAGCTTTATTCTTCCATTATTACACCTCTCCCGCTGACTCGGGAAGTGATTTCAGCTCGGTTGATAATCGAAGAAACAAAAGAAGAAAAAAGGAAAAGAATTAATTCAGTTGGATTAAAAGCACCATTTTTCACCCACTACAATTCAAATTCCCATCACTTTGAAACTTGACGGCGTCTGGACAGCCGAATCATAGATTGTTTTTACTTCGGATTACCATTCACTTAAGCAATATATTGCCCTTTTCTTGAATAAAGGCACAATGGGTATATTTAATACAAAGCAACATCCATTAGTCCCATTTAGTTCTTTTTATCTACAAGTCTCGAAATATGCATACCCTCGGTTAGGCCCTGCCTATGGCATAATACATGAACTTGGGGTCAAACACAGGGTCTCTTTATCTTGTCCACTACAATACTTAATTTTATCTTGCAGTATTGGACTTTTAGAGCGCTACAATAAGGGCAATACATATGACAAACGAGTATTTTTGTTTATGAGCATATGTTATACTTGCACAATACAGTAAATAATAATGTTGGTGACCTTTTTATAGTTATTCTGTGAACCTATAGCTGAAATTAAGAAATAATATACCCTTTTATTTGTGTATTTATGGAGTGCTTTATAGAGAGCATCCAACAATAAAGCCGGTAAATTATGGTACTAACTTAACGCCGGCGTAAAGAATGACAACTTTTCTATCAATCTCCAACCAAAAAACAAAGGATAAACGATCCCCTCAGCCAAGCATATCAATGATACATTAAAATTGTGAAATTTCTCTTGAATGATTTAATCAAACAATCCCATTCCAAGGTCAGCATCGTCGTCTTCTTCTTCCTCCTCAGATTCTTCCTTCTTCTCTTCATCAGCATCATCGCCAGAAGCTGCTGCTGCACCAGAGGCTGCTGCTGCTGGAGCAGCAGAGACATTAGAAGATGACTTAAGCAAATCATCCTTGAAGTCCTGACCATTGAGAGCCTTGGCAAAGGTCTCAACCCAAATTCTGTCAACAGAAGCACCGGCAGCGTCCAAAACGGCCTGTAAACTGTCGGCATTGATCTCCTTCTCGGAGTCAGTAAGCACCAAAGCAGCGTATGAAAGCAAGGATTCACTCATTGTATTTATATATAGAAGTTTGTCTTTGATTAGTTGAAGCAAATGTATATATCCAGCTTCACTTGCACAACTTAAACTTCTGACAACACTTTTAGCTCGCATGGCTTTTTTTTTTCACCGTATTTTTTTTCAGCGGATTTCAAACCCCCTAAAAATTGATAGATCCGGTAGTTTGGCAGAATCACAATAGGTCAGTATAAATAAATTAATCACACCTCGCACCTATAATGAACTGGGTTTTAATTTTTAAGGAATTCGGCATGTCAACTGTGACTGCGAAAAAAAGCAAGCGCTATTCAAATACACACAGGAACAACCAGAAGACACGATTTTACAGGAATTCGAAGTTACTGGACTATTTATATACTGCATTAGCATAGTAAATAAAATATTTGGAATAAAGAAAGTAATTATATGCAAGGAATACTAATACCAAATGACTATTTACAATAATATTGCGGTAACAAGGTGCTATTCCAAAATACAGTTCGATACGCAGCAATATTAGGGATTACTTACTTAGCATCCACAAATTGCTTGAAGTTTTGGAGCCAATTGATGTAATCATTGTTTTCCTTAACGCCAGAATACGCAATTATCAATTCCCAAAGTTCATCGCCAAGTCCTTTATCTTTTAAATACTTAAGGATTGCGTCCTGTAGCTCTTCATCTAAGTTTGTAAATTCTGGTCCGCTATATGCTGAAGATGAGATCTCCTCCACACAGTTACACTCCTTGATTGCATCCTCTGCGTGGTCAAAAAATGTAACTGAGGCAATAGAAATTTCGAAGTCAAGGAGAGAAAGATGAATGTCATAAACGCTGGCCCTTCCATTCTTCTCTATCACGGTTTTAATTTCAGTCACAGACAATTCTTTTATATTGTCATCATCCAAATCAGTGAATTCTTCTGGATCTGTTTGCATTTGTTCTTGCAAGCTTTTGAATGTAGAAGATGTGTCAATTATAGCAGCAGTATCAACAAAAACATGTATCGTTTCCGATCCATTTTTCTTAACCAAGTCGGTAATCACATTTCCTGGTTTATCAATTGCTTTATACCCTTGTTCAGTCATGTAGTCTTGAAATTGCTCATCCAACGCAAATCTGTCATCCTGTTCCGTGTTGATTTCACTGCCCAAAATTTCGGAAATTGTTCTAGAGGAATTATTTGCAGGTGCTGTATACGAAAATTGTCTTCTGGATAGTAAATTTACAGGATAAACTCTGGAACTCAATGGCGAAAAGCCGATGACCTTCACAAGTGAGGGCTTTGTTGCCGCTCTGAATGCGCGAATAAGTAGTTTAGATGACATTTCTCAACTTAATCCTTCTAGCTACTATGTATTTGCCGTAATTAATCCTCTCCAGTAGGTCCGAATGTTTTTTAGAAAAGCAGGGGAAGGCCTTCTCTTAAATAATTTTGGTGATTGCCTAAAAATAATATTCTGAAAGCAAAAGTAGAAATGCAGAAACAAAAAAAAAGTTTTAATAAATGCATAATGTTTATGAAGAGGCGGGATATAAAGAGTAAATATTCAGATGTTAATAATATTAGTGGTTGTAATGATAGATGTACAAAGTTCTCAGCACGTATATAAAATGTATGCATTTCTATAAATTTGTTAAAGTTATTCAAGCATCGATTTATCTGTAAAGTTCCCGTTCTAAATAATCTTGAACAAACAATGAACTCCGTTTAAATCTTCTCGAAGCATATTTATCAAAAATGGCTTTATGATGCGTCTTGTAATTTAGGCAGCAATCTATTAAAATTTCGGCTAACGGTCTGAGCTGAGCTTCTGTGTATCCACTGTAGTAAACATGAGCCTCGGTCCATTCCCCGTGATGAAGCATTTTTAATGATAGATAACTTGCACCAGCTGCTAGCCAACTTGGAGGAGCGGCCACAAATCGTGAATCCATGATTGTGATCTCCAGAAAATATTTAGCCAAAGTTCTGATCTCTGTATCATAATTGTCCGCTTTGGAAGTTCGTCTTAAAAAGGACATAGGACCAGGATACCCCATGTCAAAGTCTATGTCAGTTATCATGAACCTCTCAGCTTTTAAAAGCTCGGTTGTAGTATACTGATTTGATATCATATATGCAATTTGTTTAACTGTCGGGCAATTAATTTCTTCGTACTTCGCTGCAATGAAAAGTGCAACAGCCCCGCAAAGTTGAAACTTTGATAGAGATATCGGTCTTTTAGACAGAAATCTATCTATGATATTAACTGTAAGGTATAATGTCTCTGGTAATAATCCGAACCTAGAATGAACCTGTACTATCCAGTTCACAAGCGTGGCCCTATTGTCCCATGTAATCTCTGATTGAATCTGTGGGATGTAATATGGATAGGGTGCGTATTTTGTTTCTAGATCTCTCAAGTGATTGAAAATCTCTGGAGCGTACTCAGCGACCATCGATACATCCCATGTATCTTCATCTTCGGGATCAGGCTCTGATCTATACATTTTGTAAACCACAGCCTCCAGCTCCTTTTCAATTGTCTCATCCCATTGAGGACTCATCGGTACGACTGTACCTTCATCATTGCTATTTGTATGTCGGCGCACATCCTCCTTCTCATAATGGTCAGATGAACTATCACTTAGAGGGAAATCCCGCCAAACTTTCTTGTTTTTTCCACCTGTCTTAAGCTTTTTCCTATCAGGTACCTCCCTCCCTAATTTTTTGAGCGATTTGCATCTATTTGCAGCGTCTTTAGATAACTTTGAACTATTGTGGGCTTTCTCTTCTTTCATTTTCTCTGAAAACTGCTGCAAATATTTAAAAGATTTTTTCGCAAAATCCCCACCGGACCTAGATATACATTTTCTTTCAGGAGTTTGTTTAATATTATATAACTTCTGTTGGTCATTTCCTTTGTTCATTATTCCCTTTAATCTATTCTCTAGCTTAATGCTCTTAATTTTTTCGTCAGTGAAGTAAGGCATCTTGGCAAGCCTACATTGTATATTTCCGGACCTAGAATTCAACTCACTTCCAGAAACCACGCCTAGTACCTTGCGTAGAGTAAGATGTTTGCTAGTACTTACTTTCGATTTTGGTTCTTTCCATTCATTCTCGTCCGATTTAACATCAAGCCACCTGCTGTATGTTGTGGATCCCATAGTCGATGTAATACTCACTATCCAATTAATGTAAGCTATAACTCTAAAATGATAATTCAAAGCGCAAAATGAGAATTTAGCAAGTATATCATACGTCAAGTAGAGCAAAGAGTAACTAACTGTTCGACCCCTATTTTAAAGTGTCGTCATGTACCTATCCAAAGAAAACTTGATATGACGCCTCATGCAAAATAATACGAATGGTTTTAAAAATGTTCAATTTTAAGTACTGAGGTAATTTTAAAGTTGACTGGGACGAGAATTGGTTTTATGTGTGAGTTTATTAAAAGAAGTCTTGAAAAGCACACATTATATGAAAAGTGATGTAAACATTGTCCAGGAAAAAAAATTCAACAATGTGATTGTCAACACAGATTTTAATGGGGAGTCCTGATTAGGAAATTTTCTTATTTCTGAGCCAGTAAGCCTCAGAAGTTCTAACTATTGAACCTACCTTCATCGATACATATAGACCATTCTCCTAAGTTCCTTGATACACTACATTATCTCTATTAGCAGATTGTACTTTAATAAGTTAATTAAAAAGTAAAAAAATATACCCAGCGACCAGGGTGAGGATTGAACTCACGCTCTTGCGATTAACAGTCGCACGCCTTAACCAGCTTGGCCACCCAGTCGACAACAACGCTCTGTAAAAGGTCGGACTGAAGGTAACAAAATATTATTTTCAATAACCTGAAGTATAAGGATTCTTTAGATGATTACCAAATCCGT